>OKKB01000248.1_pt1 | contig 22332 bp, 12 predicted proteins | sample 1613931 | NCBI WGS metagenome assembly OKKB01 (sample SAMN04436893, study PRJEB24849) | human gut metagenome | biome: human gut; feature: NICU; material: stool | host: Homo sapiens | place: USA: Saint Louis, MO | collected 2012-02-08
ATTATTTCTTCGTCGGTTAGATTGAGAATATTACTGCATAATACTTTAGAATATTTGATTGATTCATTTTTGAAGAAATTGAGTTTTGGTGGTGGTGTTACTTTGGAGAATATCAGACAACCTAGTATTATTAGCCAATATATGAGATTAATAATTCTATATATGGAATTTGGATGTGATACCAGACATTTCAAAAAATTAATCAACCCATTGATCCAAAAAAATAACCCTCTTGCAAATCTCATTTTATCGGAAATGTTGTTACAAATATTCACCAAATATCATGCTCAATTTCCTGTTGTTTCAATAACAAAACGTATAAATTTCCCATTTAGTAATGATAATTTGAAGAAAAATTTTACAATCCATTCATGGTTCAAAGTGAATCGACAATTACACAATTTTAGTGAAGATCCCATGACATTATTTACTATTTCTAGTTCTGGTCCTGTTAATGGGAATGGAAACGAGCATAATGGAGCTACATTAAAAATCAAATTAATCAACTACACCCAATTTATGGTTGAAATAAAAAATAATGTTAATGGTTCAAAAATTCGATATACATTTAATCATATCTTACAAGAAACAGAAAAAAATCAAGGATTCATTCACTTTGTGCTAACTTATGACAATTATACAAATTTGAATTTATTTATTGATGGAGAATATAATGAATCTATTCCATGTCCTGATCTTCATAAATATTTGAGCAATTGGAATAAAATATCTATTGGAGAAAAATCCGATGACATAGCTTTAAGAAATAATGAAATCATACTTCGAAATTTGACTATTTTGAATAATAATTTGTCGTATGAATGGATCAATTTGTTATATAATTTGGGGTTGGGGTTTGATTGGGAGGTAAAAGATTTTGCTAATGATACCACACTACATTTACTTACCCAACTAAATCATCAAGGATTATTTAACGTGGCCCTAAAATTTAATGAAATTAAAGAACAGAAGAAGAATATTGGCGTTAACAATAACAATAACAATAGCAATAACATGTTGTTTGGTTCCTCAACCGTTACTACGAATAACAGAAATGCTCTCGCAACTTTTGGAGGCACCAGGGTTAAAGAAAGAAGTTTCCAGAACATTCATTTTAACATGACTCACAAGCTTGTGAATAAAGAGAAAATTGCCAACTCATTGGCTAAAATCAAAGGTGACAATGTTACTTTTGATTCTAATGATTTTTTCCAAAATCTTTTGTATCAAGGAAAGAAAAATGTAAAGCAAAATGTGACAAGTTCAGTAATTTTCAGCAATCAGAGATCTATTTATCAAGCATTTAATGTTATTGGTGGATCATCAGTTGTATTACGAATTCTAGAAACATCACTCGAAATCACAAATTCTAAACTTCGTGATTCCATAGTATATACCGTGTTATCCCTATTGCTAACATTATTGTCTAATAATTGGCGATTAGAAAAAGAATTTGAAAGTTTCAACGGATACGGTATATTGTCAGTTCTTTTAACCAAATACAAAGATTTCAGCAACCAATTGAAATTTGATAAAGTGTTGGATGATCATGAACCAGAAACCAATTTGCTTAATGTTTTGCTTGAATTTTCCGGTCATGATTTTGAGTATCCTTATGAATCCGCAGTTGTGAATCCAATTAGCTATCGTATACTAGTACTTAATTTTGACTTACATTATGGAACAGAATCGTTTGACTACTTATTATTCCAGATACATTTGTTATTATACACATCAAGACATAAAGAGTATAATTACAATGAGTTACGGAAAATGAAAATACTCCGCAAACTTGTTCAATTTCTCAAGGAACTGAAAATTGATGACTATAATATGTCACAAACGTTTAAAGAACAGTTGGCTCAAACATTAACAGGAATACTTCATCTTGATTCGTCGGTTGAGACCATTGTTTTATTATCATCGTATATTATTTTTGCCTTATATAATAATGATAGCTCAACTATGTGCGGTACAATAACTTTACAAGTGCTAACTGATTATTTATGTGATTCGACAACTTCTATAAAGACTTTAAAGAAATTTTCAAGGTCGATAACTGTTCATTGGATTCTACTTTTATTTAGATTTCAAGAATCCGAAGTAGTTGTCAACTGTGGAATTAGGCTTTTAACTAAATTGCTCAAAGTGTTAGGTATTCATATAATAAGAAAATTCTTCCAATTAAATCATGGATTGGATGTATTGACTCTGTTTTTGAAAGATTGGTGGGATAACGAGACAGTTTTATGCTCGATGTTTTTAGCATCTTTTGGAATTGATACCCAAGATACCAATAATTCTGAGCTTTCTCAAAATAACGATTTGACAGAAGTATTAAATTCAAACATAAACAATTTACAGCAATTGATTGTTCCCGAATTTTTATTGTTATTAAATAATTTGGTTTTGAATTCTATGTACACCTTGAGTCTCAAATCGGGGAAATTACTTCACAGTAATCCTTCAACTCCAATCAAAAGTAATAACCAAGAAAATGTAACGTTGGCTTTAGATGTTCTTCATTTGATCAACCAATATATCACTTCAATAAAAGTTGGATTTGAGAAATCCAAATTGTTACAAAAATTTTATCTCAGTAAAGATTTTCTTGAAGGAATTGTTGAGTTATTGGGATATTTAAAATTATCATTACTGTGGAGTAATGTTGATATTCAAAGAAATATGCAAACAACTTATGAGAAACTCGCAAAATTGATTGCAAGCTTTTATATTTCCAATTTATCAAATGAAACTTTTTTACACAGTTTTGAGAAATTGAGTGATTTCACTAAAATAGTCTTGTTAGATCTTGTGTTTCCTGAAGTATTGGGACATATCAATCAATTTATTAGTGTCACAAATTTTGTTTTCAACGAAAAACAGTTTTTCGATAACACCATTCAATTATTACATCATTACAATGAAGAATTGCTAAATCAAAACTATTTTGTGTCGTATTCTAATTTTGATACGTTCTTATTGTGCTCAATTGCAGTCAGTGAACTTGGTATCGGTCATAATTTGCAATATGTAAAAAAAATGATTGGTGATAATATTATTGTCAAGTTTCTTAGGTTAGCATGTGATTGGGATATTCTGTTTACACAATCTAAAGATAGCTTGGATTCACTATTGAAAACATTGTTGTATAGACAAACTACCATTTTGCAAACTGATGTGATAGCTAGCAACAGATTAGTTCATGTCATTACATTGTTGCTAGGCATGGTGCTTACAACTGGCCCTGAAAGCACAACTGCTAACGTTGAACTACCCTTTAATTTTTTGAGAACATGCTATTTGATGAGACAAGATGAATTTCCCCTCATATTAGAGAAGATGAATTGTGATAAAAGCTTGATGGAAGAATTTTTCAATAATTTGGTAACCAAAAATGACAATGAAACTTTATTGAGACTACAAAAGTTCCCACCATTTGTGAAAAGTATACTCAAAGAGTTTCAAATGTTGAAAGAACAACATAACAAAACAGATTATTTGAAAGTATCTAATATGATTAGTGTGACACTTCATAATGGTGGTAAATTGGGACAAATGAATAGTATATATATCAAGAGTTTTGAAAAAGATTGTGAACTGATCAAAAGTCAAACAATGAATGCCGAGTTAGCTAAATTCAATAGGTTGGTACAAGATAAAGAAGAGAGTATTAAACATTTAATTTCCACATATCATGGATTGAAAACAGAAATTTCAAGATTATTTGAAGATCATAGCACTAAAAGTTATGTGTTGGACTATATTGAAAATACAAATAGAATGAGAAAAAGACTTGTTGTTGAAGATCAGCTACCAGAATCCGAACGACTCACGTATAATATTGATGTTCCATTGAAGAAAATTGATTCATTCACTAATGCAAGTGCTATTCACCAATATGACGCTGCTATTACTGCCACTGGAATTGATACATTGAGCTTATCGTCTAATGAAGAAGCGTCTCCTTATGGTGAAGATAGTTTTGAGTTTATTGAAAGTAGTGAAACTGAAGAAGAAACAGAAATCAATCATGTTTATGAAGATAAGAACCGGAAAGTGAGCCGAAGTTTATATGTTGGTGATCAAATTGTCACTCTTTGGAATATTAGTCAGATCAATGGCTTAGTTCCAATTGAAAGTTTAATGATACTAGGATTAAGTCATTTATATTTGATTGAAAACTATTTCCACAGTAAAGATGGTAATGTTATTGATGTGGAAGACGCACCACCTGAATTGAGAGATCCTATTCTTCAATTAGTCAACTCTCAATCGAGCAATATATTGAAAAATGATGGGAAATTACACAGAAGTAAAAATTGGAGCTTGGATAAGTTGAGCTGCATTTCTAAAAGACATTTTTTGTTAAGAGATATTGCCTTGGAGATGTTTTTCAGTGATGGTGCAAGTATTTTGATCACTTGTTTGACTACAAAGGACAGAGATGCAATCTATAATAAACTTTATTCTTTTGCATCAGGAAAGGGAGTTGATTATGATTTAATTCAAGCCTTACAATCCTCAACCAATGATTCCTTATATTCTTTTGGAGCATCGTCGATATCGTCTAAACTTGTGTCTGCATTTTCCCAAACCAGTATTTCTAACATGATGTTTCTTGAAGCAACCAAAAAATGGAAGTTGGGTGAAATGTCAAATTTTTACTATTTGATGATTGTCAATACATTGGCTGGTAGAACTTTTAATGATTTGACCCAGTATCCTGTGTTCCCCTGGGTAATTGCTGATTATACAAGTGAGACACTTGATTTATCTGATCCTAGAACATTCAGAGACTTGTCAAAACCAATGGGGGCACAAACACCAGCACGAGCAAATGAATTCCGAGAGAGATTTGAAGCATTAGACAGTTTAAATGATCATGACGCACCGGCATTCCATTACGGTACCCATTATTCTTCGGCAATGATTGTGACATCGTTCTTGATTCGTCTAAAACCTTATGTTCAGTCATATCTATTGTTACAAGGAGGCAAATTTGATCATGCAGATCGGTTGTTTAATTCAATTGAACGAGCTTGGTTATCTGCGTCAAGAGACAACACTACTGACGTTAGAGAATTAACACCAGAATTTTATTACTTGCCAGAATTTTTGGTCAATGAAAATAATTTTGAGTTTGGTAAATTACAAAATGGTGAGTCGTCACATGACGTAGAATTGCCTCCATGGGCAAAAGGTGATCCCAAAATATTTATTGCTAAAAATAGGGAAGCCTTGGAGAGTTCATATGTATCGGCGAACTTGCATTTGTGGATTGATTTGATTTTTGGTTATAAACAGAGTGGAGAAGAAGCTGTTAAAGCTTTAAATGTTTTCCATCATCTTTCGTATAGTGGAGCAATCAATTTGGATAATATAAATGATGAGGTAGAAAAACGTGCAGTGATTGGAATGATTAATAATTTTGGTCAAACACCTTGCAAGTTATTTAATCGTCCACATCCATTACGAGATGTTCTTAATTTACCAAATTATTATTTAACCCAGTTTGATGGCAATGCATCACGGTTGAAGCTTGTATTTGAATCCAAATTGAAAGCTCCTATATCCAAATTGGAAATAAGTTCCAAAAATGCCAACAGATGGGTTGGAAGACAGAATTGCATTTCATGTGAAGATGATTTGTTGATTAGAAAAGCCAAGAAATTAAAACATGAATGTGGCTCATTGTTAGTTAATGATACTTTGTTCCTAAGTGTGCATTCATCTGATATTACAACAGTATTACAGTTGGGACATAAATTATTTGTCACTGGTGCCGAAGATGGTAGCATATATGTATGGAAATGTAATTTGAGACCAACAACAACCCTTCAATACGAGGCACTTCTTAGGGGCCATTTGACAAGTATTTTGAAAATTGTCTACACCAAAAGTTTTAAATTTGGTGCAAGTATTGATAAGGATGGGATTGTTATAATATGGGATTTCATACGATTCAAATATGTTAGAAAATTGTTCCCACCAGTTTTAACTGAGGAGAACACTACAGTTAATCCATTATTAGCTGTGTCGAATGAAAGTGGAAATTTTGCTACTGTTCATTTTAACAAACATCTAAATGGACAACTCCAGTTGTTTACCATCAATGGTGAGTTAATTATATCGTTTGAGTTTCCTGCCGTTGATGGACAAACAATTGAAGCAATAACTTTTGCAACCACAAATTCAATTATGGTTGACAACACAAGAACTAATAATGTTAATAAACATATTTATTGGTCAAAAGAAATTCTTGCCGTTGCTCGAAAGAAATCGATTGAACTTTGGGAATTGATTCCAGAGAATGGTTGGGAATTGAAACAACTTGATAAAGTTGATTTACAGGATAGAATATCGGGGGATATTACCGTTATTGAGCTTTTTAAATGTTCAGAAGTTGATACAGAAGATAAATTAATCAGAGGAAATTTGAAATTAGTGATTGGTGATTCAACAGGAAAAGTATATACTTTATAAAAGAAACGAATATACTAAACTAAATGGTATTTCTTCTTATTGTTGTTTTAAGTCCCGTATTAGCATCCGGAGAATCGCGGCTAAATCTCGATTAGGAATCAAATCCCGTGCCGTGGATGTGCGAAAATTGATCTTATTTAAGTAAAATACCGATGCTCTTTTTTCTTTTCTTTTCTTTTCTTTCTTTCCTAGTTTACTTTCTCTTTCTATTTCTCTTTCTCTTTCTTTTTTTTTTCACACATTTAGCAACTATTCTATTTCTACCACTTCAAATGACATAAGATTACCCTCATTATGACATCAACAAGTGTAAATACCGAGTTTGAACCATGTTCGATAACGATAAATGGAATTGCCATGGAGACTTTATCAACTCCTCAAGAGCTGATTCTGATCGATAGTGACCCACAATCTGACAATGATAATGATGTCCAAGAAGTGAAATATCCTGAAGGTGGATTACGAGCTTATAGTGTAGTTTTTGGTTCATTTATTGGATTAATGGCAACTTTTGGTACATTGAATTCAGTTGGTGCCATACAAGCATATATTGCTACTCATCAATTATCCGATGTGAAAACGTCTACTATATCATGGATATTTTCAATTTATACAGCGATTTCATTTGCCAATTGTATGGTGGTTGGTCCATTATTTGATGTTAAGGGTGCTATGTTACCTATGGTCGTTGGTACTGTAATGATATCAGGTGGGTTTATGGCGGTAGCCAATTGCGACACCGTGCCCCAGTTTATCTTGGCATTGGCTATATGTGTAGGATTAGGTAATTCGCTAAACATAACTCCATTGATTGGTGTTTTGAGTCACTGGTTTAACTTGAAGCGTGGTAGAGCTATTGGAATGGCTACTATTGGTGGGTCCGTTGGTGGTATTATTGTTCCTTTAATGTTGAGATCATTATATACCAAAGTTGGGTTTGTGTGGGCAATTAGAATCTTGGGATTTTTCTGCTTAGCTTGTAATGGTATTGCCATATTATTGTGTCGATCTAGAATATGTCAAGAATCTGATACTGTAACTCCTAAGAATCTGTTGTGGACGAATTTGGTACAAATCAAAGATCAATTTGAATTTAGTGCTCTTTTGGATCCTAAATATTCCTTTTGTATTGTTGGTACTTTTTTCACTGAGATTTCCTTATTGTCAATGTTGACGTATTTGGCTACATATGCAATAGCTCAAGGTATGTCGGAATCTCAATCGTATGTATTGTTGACTGTTTTCAATACTACTGGTGTGTTGGGAAGATTGGTCCCTGGCATTTTATCTGACAAATTTGGCCATTTCAATATTATGATTGCTATGCTCATAGGGTTTACTTTATCCATGTTGATACTTTGGCTTCCATTTGGGTCTAACATTGGTGCTCTTTATGCATTTGCCGCTATTTCTGGATTTTTCAGCTCATCGATATTGAGTTTAACTCCAGTGTGTTTAGGAAGTATCACACCAGTACAGAAATTTGGTCAAAGATATGGACTATTGTATTTTTTTGTTAGTTTGGGTAACTTGTTTGGTATCCCAGTGAGTGCTGCTATTATTGGTAATGGTTCTAAACATCTGTATGATATGTTTGCAGTTTACTGTTGTGTATTTGGCGTTGTGGGCACTTGTTGCTGGTTTATCAGTAGGTTCTACATAGTTGGACTAAAATTGAATGTAAGAGTATAATATGATACATACATGCATACTATTGACTATCGTCTCTTTTTAGCACCTTGAGATTTGTTGACACCTGTAGATTTAATTGTAGGTTCAGGTGACTCGATAACTTTTTCACCTAGTCTTTCCTTAGCTGTTTGTGTTTGAATTTGATTCAATTCCGCAGCAAACTCGGGGCTAACAACTTGAAGAATGTATGGGGCAGCCATAATTGCAAGACATGCAGTAAACACAATAGTCATATACTTGTTCTTGAATATGAATCCAAATGGACTATTCATCAACAAATCACTAAGACTCCCGCCGTGATATTCGTAAAACTCTTTTGTAGCAAGATACTTGATAGACAATGGTTTTTCATTAAGATTAGTAAGGGAGGTGGTATTGTAAGTTTCTTGACCAATCCCATGTTCATAAGCAACAATTGATTCCTCATCAGCGATTATCTTGAATCTATTTTGTTCAAAACCAAAATCATACGAATTCACAAGTAATTCATATTCACCTGGTTCCAAGTTATTAAATTTAAAATTGTATTTAGAATCGACTACCGTTGAAATGGGTGTGAATGAGTCTAAAGGATATAAATCAACTGATATTCTGTTGTTATAATTATCTCCGTTGGGAACAATTTTATTCTTGGTGTGGTAAAGTTCATTCACTGATGGTATGCCTTCAATCTTTCCTTTGAATCCAATTGCAGTTGTAAATGTTATACAAATACAAAAAATTGATAAAACTATTAATCTCATTTGTTGTTGTTGTTGTTGTTAAAAAAAAGAGTTGACTTAGGGTTTGAAAGTAGGATTCAAATTTTCTGTGTTTCGAGTGAATTCTCATTCTGGAAATATTTAGAACCGCCGCTTTTAGAAATCCTATTTAAACTGAAAGATTGAGAAAAGGTTGAAGGAAAAAATTTTCTTTTTTGTTTTGATTCTTCTTTTTTTTCTTTTTCTTTCTTCTCTATTGTACAACGTATGTGTATTATTGTAGGGCAACTATCCTTAAATTCATATCTACGATTGTTGCTCTCTACAACGCATACCAGAGTAAAATAGAGGAAAACTTCATGATCTTGATAAATAAATTTTCAATGTTATTAGGTTTTGAAGTTTTCAAACATTCAATTATGATTTTCTGTTCTCTCTTTTTTTCCATTTGTAAGATGCCGCACGTGACTTTAGAATTGTCTCACTCAGTTATTAGAAATTGCCAAAATGTAAACTCTTGCAATGCAGTAAACAATGGTAGAAGGTCCTTGCCGACGTTTAATGCTCAAGAATCTTTCTAGTTTTAAATTCAAATTGTATTTAATTATGAAGCAAGATAGTTTTTAGTTCAGAATTCTAGCCAATTTTTGAAACAAAAAATTTTGCAACAATTTGAAATAAATATTTCTCCTTAAAAACTGAAGTCAAGATAACATTAAAGTAAGATATGTATGACTCCTGCCTCTATAAAACACTCTTGTCCGTTAAATATGTATTATGGTTGAAAAAAGGTATCATTTCATTGTGTATCAACTAAAATACCGTTCTGCATCATATGGAATTCCTGTGTTTTCTTACAAATAATTAGATATTCAAGTTCTATTTTTATCTACATAGCCATCAATTGGAACCCCCCTTTTTTTATAAAATTCAGATGGTTTTCAATAATTGACTGCGCCGAACTTATAATGTCATTCATTCATCAGTAAACTATCCACGTCAACCAAAAAAAAAAGAAAGAAATAAAAACCAAATCAATGTTTCTATTTTTTTTTTTGAAAAACTGACACGCACCAAAATAACTATTTAAAGAAAAAATTATTTCCACCACACGAATTAACATATCAACAACAACAAAACACACAACAACAACTAGTTTTTTTTTTTCTTTTTCATTAACAAATAGATAAACACATTACATTACCAATGTCCAACTATTTAAATTTAGCAGTATGTTTCAATAAATCATAGATTTCCTCCCTCCCCCCCTCAAATATTCATTTGTATTACTAACATTATGATTTTTTATAGCAATTTAGTGGTGTTACAGATAGATTCAATTTGGAACGAATCAAGTCAGATTTTTCTTCAGTTCAATCAACTATTTCAAAACTAAGACCACCACAAGAGTTTTTCGATTTTAGAAGATTATCTAAACCAGCAAACTTTGGAGAAATTCAACAAAGAGTAGGATACAATTTAGGTTATTTTTCGGCCAATTACATTACAATCGTTTTAGGATTAAGTATCTATGCTTTAATCACAAACTTTTTATTATTATTTGTTACTATTTTCGTTCTTGGGGGTATTTATGGTATTAATAAATTGAATGGTGAAGATTTGGTGTTACCCGTTGGAAGATTTAATACTTCACAATTATACACTGGTTTATTGATTGTTGCTGTTCCATTAGGATTTTTGGCTAGTCCTATTTCAACTATGATGTGGTTGATTGGTTCTAGTGGTGTCACTGTTGGTGCCCATGCTGCTTTAATGGAAAAACCAATTGAAACCGTTTTCGAAGAAGAAGTGTAGGTTAGATATAGAGTGGTCAAGGTTTCAAGGTTTCAAGGTGTCTGTGGGGTTATATACATTTCAATTGAATTACAAGTATTACTAGTTCTCTATTTGTTTTTAATGCAATATATTCTTTTTTCTCAGAAGATTTTATAGAACCTTTTTGTTTTACGAATAAACTACAGTTTGTAAAGTACAGGACTTTGTCATTGTTCTAATGCTAAATATTATAAATTCTTTTTGTCGTATTAAACACCCATTATAAAGTTATACAGATTGGAAAAAGGGGGGGATTCTTAACAAATACCAGAAGTTAAAAACAAAATATAACCATCATTAGAAGTACACTTTCATATCCTCAACATCATTACCCTTTTTTCCAAAATCAATCCTGATAAAACCAATATTTGTATATAAACGTTTGTAATGTGAGCTTAGATACCCAACTTAGTTCTTCTCCAGTGTCTTCTTTTAGCATTGTATCTGATTTTGTTGTCAGTTCTCAATCTGATCCATTGTGGCAATGGTCTGTTTTGCTTTTGAGCCTTAGCTAACTTTTGTTTAGTTCTGAATGATTTTTGAGACTATAAGAAATGAGTGAAGTTAGTATGGATGTTCTATTATATCTGAGTTGTCTAGTTCTCTCGTCTTTGTTCCAGCAATCTGGGTATTGCTAATGGTCCATTATTTCAAAATGGTCAACTGATTTCATTTGCAAGGTTTATTATCCAATATATTTCTCATCTGCCATTTATTATAATAATCACCCAATAAAAGACTGAAAGACATCATTATAACACTGTTATTGTACATACAGGCATCTTTAAAGTTACTTGATATTCTGAAGAAAGAAAATCTAGATGGAAAAAATTTTTGCTTGAAATTTTTTTTTTCTGTTTCTGAGAGAAAGGTTTGCGTGTGGGTCTGTGTGTGTTTAGGCACAGGAGTGAGATTTTGTTAGTGGAGTTTGTAGACACCAAACCTTTCATTCATTAATAAGTGTGAGTGAGTGAGAAAGAGCGAAAGAATTACAAAAATACAGGGAAAAAAATTTTTTCAGAAAGATTTATAATATGCAGGTCATCAGTTGTAACTAGTGTGTTTACTACTGTTACAGTGAGGAAGGAGGAAAAAAAAAAATATCAATCGATTTTTCACAATACTTCCTTTTCACGGTTTCTTTTTATCAACAGACAATTCAACCATGACTAGAACCTCCGTCTTAGCTGATGCTTTAAACGCCATCAACAATGCTGAAAAAACTGGTAAAAGACAAGTCTTAATCAGACCATCCTCCAAAGTCATCATAAAATTCTTGACTGTCATGCAAAAACACGGTTACATTGGTGAATTCGAATACATTGATGATCACAGATCCGGTAAAATTGTTGTTCAATTAAATGGTAGATTAAACAAATGTGGTGTCATTCAACCAAGATTCAACGTCAAAATCAACGACATTGAAAGATGGACTGACAACTTGTTGCCAGCTAGACAATTCGGTTACGTTATCTTAACCACTTCTGCTGGTATCATGGACCACGAAGAAGCTAGAAGAAAGCACGTTTCTGGTAAAATCTTAGGTTTCGTTTACTAGATTACATGTATAAAAAAGTATTGTAGCATTTTTAATATATCATTTTGATAACTAATAATCACGTATGAAAGTGTGGGTATGTTAACTGTAAATGTTCGTATATTAAACCAACTGAATATTGACAGTTCTGAAAAATAACGAAGTTTAGGGTTATAACCCTAACTCCCCTTTTTTACACGTGCGCGCACTATATTGTGCAAACTTGAAATTTGACATTTTTTTTCTTACACCAACCACCACCAAAAAGTCTGCGAAGAAAGTGTATTGTGCGTATTGGGAAAAAAAACTAATTGGAAAAAAAGTTGAAAACTCTTTACTTGATTTTGGGTTTAATATAATACACATATAAACAGTAATATCAAAGATGTCCACTGGTATGTTCTACCTGAACCAGTAATGTATTACACCTCATGTAAGTTGAATAGAAAGTGAAAGTGAATATGGAGAGAATCCGGAATGAAAAACTGAAAGAAATAGTCATTAAATGAAATATTGAAAGAATTGAACAAGATTGAATGTCATCAACAGATTATTCAAATGAAAAAGTGAAACCACAACAAAAGATAAAAAGAGATCAAGTCATCATATGTGAATTTTTAAGGAATGAAATCATCAAGAAACAACTACATGTATCAGAAATCTACTACCAGAAAAAATCCAATCTACTATGTACATTTGACTATACCTATACTTCCATTATATTTCAACTTGAATATGAAAACTCCTTACTTGAGTGTAATACAAGAAGATAAAAATTTATAAGAATATTTGAATACTAACAATTATACTTTTTGTTTTTTTTAGACCGTTCCCAAGTTTTCGGTGTTGCTAGAATTTTTGCTTCATTCAACGATACTTTCGTCCACGTTACTGATTTATCAGGTAAAGAAACCATTGCCAGAGTTACTGGTGGTATGAAAGTCAAAGCTGACAGAGATGAATCATCTCCATACGCTGCTATGTTGGCTGCTCAAGATGTTGCTGCTAAATGTAAAGAAGTTGGTATTACTGCTGTTCACATTAAATTGAGAGCTACTGGTGGTACTAAAACTAAAACCCCAGGTCCAGGTGGTCAATCCGCTTTAAGAGCTTTAGCCAGATCTGGTTTAAGAATTGGTAGAATTGAAGATGTTACCCCAGTTCCATCTGATTCTACTAGAAGAAAGGGTGGTAGAAGAGGTAGAAGATTATGATTTCGTTTACCATTTACTTTTTATAGTTTTTGGTATTAGAGAGGGGGAGAGGACGAAATGAGAGAGAGAAATAAAACTATTATCTGTATTCTATTCATTTATAAAAATGCATTGCAATGGTTGTATAAAGTTAATATATACATAATGTAAAGAAACAAAACAAAAAAAATGATGTAAAAGTTGTCTAAATTCTGGCGTTACTTTTCCTTCGAAGGAGGATGGGATGAGATGGGACTAAAACTGGCGTAGAACACATCGATGGATGGGCTATTCTTGGCGTGACTAGGCGTGGCAAGCCACTGACAAAAAAAAAAAAAATTAACAATTATCTTTTGCACATCTTTTTTCATTGAACACCATTAACCAACAAAATTCAGACTATTTTATAGTTTTCAAGAGTTTAACCAGGTGTTTATAAATGATTAGCAAATGTCTCGAGCATTTGTAGGTAATTTTACACGACATGTCAGAACACTCACAAGCCATCAATTACCATTAAGAACAATTAGACATCGTTCTTATCCATCGGCAGATGAAGCGGATATAGGTAAGATCAATGTTGCTCTAAATCTTTTATACCCAGGAATTGGTGATAAGAAATATGAATCAACAACACTTAAAGTATTACTGAGATTTCCCAAACAAGAGACATTGGAAACAAATCAAACCAACAATCAATCATATACTACATTATCAGTACGTGGGACTAAAAAACTACGAACAGCATATGAGGAATACCAACGGGCATTATTTCAATTTGGGAAACCACCCGTTCCTGATAATTGGATAATAGAACAGCAACAAAGGTTGTCTGATAATAAAATCCCAAAAGTGTATATACCTGATTCAACCAAATTTTTTGATGACTTTGATTTTTTATTCCCCATATATTCCAATAGTGAATTAGTAGATTTATCCATGATTTTTGAAACTAGTGGTTCAGAAAAAACTGATATTGATCCAACATTTAACGATTTGATTGAATTGGATAAATTGAAACTGTTTATGAAATTCAACCCTATGTTGTTAGCTGGAGATGACCTGTCGTTAAACACAGTTTATCAAATGTTGTTCAACCAATCATATGAAGGTAACGAAATCAGTCAGTATTTGAACCAACTTAGAAATTTGGGGGTATCGTCATTGGCTTATCATCAATTGTTATATGAGTCACCGATTGAAAAGTTTGCTGGACGGGCAGTAATTAGAGCTTGTGGATTCCCTAGAATTATTAAACACAAAGATAGACAGAGGCTAGTTGAATTAATGATGGATACTAATAGTTTAAATGTACTTTTCCAATATTTGGGAGTTGTGACGTTAAAAAATGGAGGTCTTTCAAAGAAAAGTATAACAAGTCTCCAAAACTATGCAAATAGAGAACAGATTAATGAAACTGGAACTAAAAATGACGAAATAAAATTCAATGTATGTGCTAGCGTACAAAAAGCTGCATTGGCTAAAAGAGCAAAACATACAAAAATAGCTGATCAAACTTTAAATTCAATAATACGATCATATTCACAATTAAACCAAAAGAAACCAATTAATATTGAAGATTTCAAGTTGAATGAAAGACAGAAAATCCTATTAGGCTATTATATACGTAATGACTATACAGTAGGTACCAAGTTTGTTGGAATAAATCCTGTTTTTGATAAGGATACCAAGATTAAAATAGTCAAATTATTCAACAATTCAGATATAAAATTGCCAATAATTGAAAATAAAACCAAACCTATAGAAAGCCCTTATCAATTAACAACCCCGGTGATTAATAACAATTTAATCAATAGAATATTATTACTGGATACAGTATGGAGCAAACTTGGACGATCTATTCAAGATAATCAATATGTTGGCGGTATGAAATATTCTCATTTTATCAATTTGGCAATTTTAAAACATTTATCCAAACAATTTCGATCTCAACAAGACATTTTGAGAGAAATTTTGACTAGTGATTCTTTTAAAATATATCTTCAAGATTATTTGGAAATCGATAATTTTAATAAATTTTTTGGATGTATGTCAGAAACTCAGAAATTACAATGGACGAATGATTTGATGTTGAAATTGATTAAAATGATTAAACAACTTGATCTTGTTTCATTAGAAAGTTTTTTCCAAGAATTCAAATTACAAACACTTAATTATTCATTTGCTAATACCAAAGTATCGACCACGAAACTTGATCAATATTTGCAAAATGTTTCCACCAAAGAAACAGATAGAGAATTTGCTCAGGAATTAGGATTGAAATTTCTTAAATATTCATGTGCTAAAGAACATATGGATCGAGAAATGGATCAATTTATTTTTTTAAATCAATTGATTTCAAAATCAGTAACTAAATCTCAATTAATAAAAATTGGGATAATCGTTCAAGGGAATAGTTTAGAAGAAAATGAGAGATTTAGTAAGATTTTGATAGATTCATTTGATATTACTGGAATTACTAAGAGAATATCTAAAAATATCCCGGATGAATTAACAAGAAAGTTTTTACGAAGACTTCCTCGAGCATCCTTAAATCCAAAACCGTTGAAAAATGTTTATGAATCTGACATTGATCCTAGTATGATCACACTACCAAAAATTAATTTTTATCATTCATCAAAAAGATTACATTTGATTAATTATTATATATTTTTAGGGTTTATGAAAACAATCTATAATAAGGATCATTTTGCAAAATTGAAATCATTAAATGAAAGGATTTCCAAAAATGCTGAAATAGGAGGTGCATATTTTGGTTATTTAATGTTATATAAATTGGGGACATGTAAATATATTGATATTTGTACTAGCAAAGTATTCAAAAGAGATGTTTGTTTGGTCACAGGACTTGAACAACCATTTGAAGGTCAATATGGTGAGGAATATCATTCATTAATGGAATATCGATGCCGTAATGAATATTTAGAACTTGTCACGTTTGCTCAAATGTTTAATCAATATGTTGGATTACTTTATTTTAATCATAAGGAGGAATTACACATGTATATAGAAAAAGTAGTGATACTGTTAAAGAAGATTGAATAGATACTGATTATTGATATAATAGTCTTGTGGCTAAAAGGTTTACCGAAAACGGCTTTTAAGAAAAAACAGTTCATAGTTGATCTCTTATCTATTGAGATGATGTATTTTTATTGCTCGTGTGTGTTTCTAACGCAACCAATACATTTCAGAACATTCTGAATTTTGTAAACTCTCCAAGGATAAACCGAGTAGTACGACTAATTGAACGTGTTTCTTATTATGTATTGAGGAGAAGGGTTATAGCAATGATAATAACAAACCAATACAAATGCTTATCATTTAATAAACTTTGGAACTAGGGTTTTGTGTCATGTTACCTATTTAGGTGCAAATTTCCAGAGAAACTTGATTTCACATTGTATGCAGCTCCCGATAAGAAGAAATGATCAATGTGTGTGATCAAACAAGTATTTTAACCTGCTCCTCTTTTTATTAAGTCTATTCTATACCTTATATTGCGTTCTCTTGTTTCATGTTAATTGTTATTTTTACTGAATTCGAATACGTTTTCCTGATTTCTTCTCTTATAATCATAGATAACATTTTCTTTCCCCCCCTCACCATTTTCAACCAGATATAAATCCATTTACAAATCCCACTAGATGATTTGTAAGAAATGTAATCACACAACAAGATATTTATAAAACACAATGATTGAAGCTGGCTTCGTATTATTATTTCTTGGTGTATCTTTCCTATTATTATCTTATAAACAATTGAATGCAATTTTCTATAGAGTATTCAAGGCAAGTACCAAAAAAGAACCAGTTATCGATGTTGAAAAGAAAGTAGCTTCTTCTGCTTCTGCTTCAGGTTCCGTGTATGGATCAAATGAACCATTACCGGATCCAACTCCATTAATGATCACCCCTGAAGAAGTTTCAAATTATGATGATAGACCATGGAGACCATTTAGATGGCCATATCATCAAACCATGGCTATTTTCAAATTAGATATCAATCATTGGTTGGATATGGATAAATATTACATGCATTACATCAAAGAAAAGGAAAGAATTAGACACAAGTATGGTAAACAAAACTTTGATATGTTACCGGAAGGTTATGATGGTTGTTTTGAATTAATGGAGACGGTGACAAATCATTTAATTGCCAGATATCCTTTATTATTTACAGTTTTAAAAGATGGCAATTATGAAAAAGGTAAAACTGGTGATGGTAAAATCATTCGTAATGAAATCACGAAAGAAATATTAGATATGACTTTACCATTGAAAGAATCACCATTAGTTTATGTTTCTAAATTGGCTAAAGAAGACTTTTACGTTGTGAAAAAAAACCCAACTGATAGATTACATTATCTTGTTGGTGCTGCTGTTCCCTTCCCTGGTGGATCTTTTGGTATTGATCAAAAAATTGGTCATCATATCGATACTATACATGCTGATGTACCATATTATAAAGAAAAATTGAAAAAATCAATGGAGAGATGGTTTGATAGAATGAAACCTAATGATCCAGTAGAAAGAGCAAGTTGGTATATTACTTGGGATGTCAAATTAAAGGTGAATAATATTTATCAACGTCCAGAATTTAAACCAAATTTAGAAGCAGAAATGAAATCAACTGATCCTAAAGAATTTAATGTTCGTGTTGAAAGACAAACTTTAAGAAGATTGCCTAAATCAAATGTTATTATTTTCACCAATCATCCAGTGTTTTATTCTATTGAAGAAATGAAGGATGAACCAATGATTCCTTCACTTTTGAAGAAAATCTTGTATGAAGGCCCTGAAGATATTTTGAAATATAAGAATTTCCCATTGATTAGAGATCATCTTGCTGAATATCTTGACAAACTAGTTGCTAGACAATATGAACTTGGAATTATTAATGACGAAACCCCCTTGAAAACTCAACCTACTTATCCATTTGCTTATTGGAGTAAAACTAATTTTGATTACGTTAACGGTTGGAGTAATCCAAGTCCTTCTTATGACAAGAAAAATATGAAGACTGATACATTGAAAAATGTGAAACTAGCTGATAACGAATAGGCTTTAAATAAAAAAAGGGATTTCCTTATCATTATCTAAATAAATAAAAAATAAACTATTCATTTTCTCAAATTAAAAAGCCTTGTGTTATCTACTTGGCTTTCAATGTAAAGTATTTTCTTTTCTTGGTGTGTAGAGAAATTAAGCAGCTAATTGTTTCGGGAGCATGAATTGAATAGTAATATCCTTTCTTGTAGTTGTCTGTGTCAACTCTCCAATTAAAGTGCAAAAAATCCGAGGGATAGTACATATCAAGTCCCATTGTTATGCCAGTAATTTAACAATTTTTTCAGTGTTTGTGATTACAACGCAGATTAAAGCGTCATCATCATTATTCAAGGTTCTATATTATATGCTTTTTGTTTTCATGAATTTTTCCACATTACATCATCGTCATAGCCAGTATATTAATACTTTTTCTTATTAAAATGTTCAATAAGAGCAAGTAATGCTAGTTGTAATAGTTGCACCAAGTTACATTAATATCAAGATTCATGCATTTTTTGTTTATTAGAAAGTTTACTTGAGAGAGGGGGGCTCTGTTCTTTCGTGCAAGAAAAAGAAGAAGATTTAAAACTATAATAATAATAGAAGGTAATAAATTATTTGATTGGTTGTAAAAAAATAAAATTAATGTTCAATTCTGTTTTCCCTTTTTCTATTCTTTTCTTTTTCATTATAAGGACTGATCAATTGTCAAGATTGTATATATATCAATCTATCTACGTTGTTGGGCGTTTATCAATTGGCTTATAATCATTAACTTCAATTGATAGTAATATCATTAGGTTGTATTTTGTCACACGATTTGGTACTAAAGTGTGACATTTTTGTGGCTTGAAGTTCAAACGCCAATTATAAGTTTTTGATTTGGTGTAAAGCTCGACATCGTCTCTGCGGTGCGTCGCCTCAATAAAAAGTACCGCTTCAGAATTTTTTTGGCGCTCCCCCTCCGTCCACTCAACTCGAACTCGGTCCATTTCTTCTCATTTTCCTTACATTTTACATCACAATTTTCATTCCGTTTAATTTTCTAATACAACCTGTTTTACACATATACCCATAAACTTACAAATAAGAAAACTCAAGTATAATTTATAAATTTATTAACGATTCCAAAAATTAAAAGAAAGGCAATTGAAACTAAAACATAATTTAATTTTAGAAAATATTCAGGAACATAATATATAAACAATAACACTGAGACACACACTAAAACGAAAAAAAATCCAACAACTGCGAGAGAGAGAGAGAGAAAAAAAAAGGATTCAATCTTCATTTAAACACATTTTGAGAAATTTTGATTTGAAACAACTGTCTATATTGTTTACTTGTCTGTTCTGTTTTTTTTACGTGTTTCCTGTCTGGTAGCTGTACCATTTCTTCTTTTCCCTTCTCCTTCCTTAAATTAAGTTGAAACATTAGTAAAATAGGAAGATCTAGATTATTCATTAACGTGAGAGAAAGAGAAAAATGTCGGATCTAAATAATAATGAAGATAGATTTTCATTTGAAGAATCACCCATTAGAACTTATCCTAGTTCTCCAACACCACATCCTACCGAAGATATTAACCGAATATTATCGAGTGAATTTCAAAAGAGAAATACAATCACTGGCAACTTTGACACAGATCCAAATTCTCCTCAAGCTGATACTCAATCAAATCATACTTCCCCAATTTCTCAACAATTAATTAACCATATGGATATGGATAGAGAAAGTATATATTCATTTGATTCAGTGAGTACTAGTGGAAGATTATTAGATAGATTAGGTCTTGAAGATGACGATGACGATGACAATGAAGATAACGTTGATCATTATGAAACCGATAGTGATACTTATACTTTGACCGATAAACGAGAAAGTATGACATCTATACAGACTACAGGGAGATTATTGGATAGACTAGAATTAGATACTCGTCATAAATCAATACAACAACCACCACCACCAAAACAAACAAATAAGATTTTACCTATTCAACCAGTGAATAATTTAGCTGATATACGTGGATTGAAAAACAAACAAAATACCCAAAATAGCCTATCACGAAGAGAACAATTACAACCACAACCACAATCACAACCACAACTACGATCAGTAGTTGCACAGAGACAACCACCGGGACAACAACAACAACAGCAACAACATCATCTTCAACGGATAAATGAAACGCCTAATCTTATGCAATCAGTGCAAAGACCAATACAAAAGTCACAAAGTGGTCCTATTCAAAATCCACAACAAGCACTAGCTCATTTAAAACATGTCCCAATGAATCTTGTATTTAGAAACACTAATAATTCCACTGAAACTATTAAATCAGATATGGCATCATTAAAGAAATTCGAGACTCGTAAATCTGTTGTTCCGGAAATAAGATCTATTGATTCAAATGATGAAGTACCACCACCACCACCACTTCCTTCAATAACTCCTACAAGTGCAATATCGAAAAATTCATTTACACCATCACCAGCGCGTTCTACTGAATCACTTGGAAGATCATCTTTAGATCAGTCGCCTATTTTGTCACCAATTCTACAACCATCACCCGCAGGTAATAGTTTAGAATCTAATGGAGGACATCAGGGGTTCGTTGAATTAAATGACGAAAATAGTGTCATAGGATTAAGCTCGATGAAACCAATACAAAAATCAAATTCAATGAAACCAATGAATAATAGACCTTCTATGGTAATGAGAACCCCATCAGCACCTTCATTAAGAAACACTATGAGTATAGAAACCAATGACACTTTTGATAATTCGCAAACTGATTTTAAACTTAGATCTCGATCTGATACCACCAATACCACCTTTAATAATAATCTGAATGATTCTATTGATTCTGGTTCAACCATTTTCAGTGCTCGTAGTCAGAACACTATATTAAATAAAGATAATAGTAGCAGTACCAATGGTGGCGGCCCTAATGCAGAATCACGGACTAATTATGCGATGGAATTACGAGGATTAGGTAATCATCGAGAAGCATCATATCAATTACAGATTGCTGCTAATGAACCGTATAATTACCCACGAGCCATGTTTTTATATGCTATGGCACTTAAATTTGGTCAAGGGGTCAAACAAAATTATCGTCATTCAATAAAATGGTTAACCAAATGTATATTATTGAGTTCACTGCATATTACCCTGGCTAATATTTCAGTAGTTCTTGAAAAATTGAATGCCTTGACAATAGAAGATTTAATTAAATTAATTATGAAGAATTTGACCAATACGGTGGATAAAGATCCTCATAAAAATGGACAAGATCCATTAATATTATATCCTATTTTCAAAGCTTTAACGAAAAATCAAATTGCTAAAGTGATTAATATATCGAAAATTAAAGGGGATGTAGTAGCTGCAAGTTATCATGAATTGGGTAATTATTTAATTAATGGATGGGGGGTTACTAATAAAGATGAAACCAATGGGATTAATTGTCTTTCAAAAGCTGGATCAATGGGATATATTGATTCAATGGTTCAATTGGGAGAAATTTGGTGTAGTAAAACGAAAAATCGGAAAAAAGATTTAACTAAAGCTGCTGGTTGGTTAAGATTAAGTGAAATATTTGGAGTTAAATCAATTGGTAATAGTTGGATTTATAAAGAAAAGTATATGAATTGAATAAATCGTGCTTTATTTAGTATATATATATATATGACTGTATAAACAAAAGAATATTTTCCAAATAATGGTTTATACCAAGAAGTTAGACATGTGTAAACTCTTATCTATTGATGACCACTTTGTAAAGTATAAGTAATCTTCTTTGATCCATT
>OKKB01000249.1_pt1 | contig 22073 bp, 12 predicted proteins | sample 1613931 | NCBI WGS metagenome assembly OKKB01 (sample SAMN04436893, study PRJEB24849) | human gut metagenome | biome: human gut; feature: NICU; material: stool | host: Homo sapiens | place: USA: Saint Louis, MO | collected 2012-02-08
CCCCCCCCCCCCCCCCCCCGAGAAATTAATATTTAATACATTTGTGGCTTATAAAAAATGTTTCCAGAACAAGTTACAAACAAAAATATAACGTTATACTCTACTCTGATGGTTGATTTTCCGACTTTTTACGTTTAAACCAAAGTGAAAGATCTGGTAAGGGAATTTCTTTGGGAACCAAATATGAATTATGTGTGTTGGCCACACCAGCGAAAGCTTCAAACCAACCTGCAAATGTGTTAATAACTCCCATAATCCCACCAGCTATTTTGACCTTATCACTATCTAATAAAAAGCCAGCCGCTAAAAGAATAATAGTTAAATCTAATGTAAATAAAGCCCAGAAGAATGACAACGTAGATTTCATAACGCACAACACTAACATGGTAGTGAATATTGCCCAACCTACTGACATTAACCCAATACCTTGATTTAATTGTTCGGGATGTTCAGCATATGCTTCACCAATACCAAAAGCAGGAATAAAAATTGCTCCAAAACTTAACCAAAATGCACCATACGATGTGAAAACAATAAAAATAAATGTTCCTACTTGTGACCCAATAAAAAACCCCCATATTCCAGCTAAAAATTGAACTACTCCTCCCATGAATACAAATAACCCAACAGCAACATTAGGGACATGAATCCCCATAGCATGAGCAAAAAATAACCCTAATATGAAAATATTCATACTTGTGGCAACTAATCCAATAGCAGCAGGATTACCATAACTATGTTTAGGATATGGTGCAAGACCAGGATTGAAAGTACCTCCAAATGCTTGCATTAATTCATGTCGATAATATTTATGATCACCAATAACAACAAATTCATTACCATCACCAGTTATCGTACACGTTTTATATGGTTCAACATTTTCGATTTCACTACTAGCTTCAAGAGCTTTAATATCGGATGTAATTGATGCAGATGAAGACATTGTTTTGTATGTTTTGTTAACTTGGCTTTTAATAAAATTTGGGTAATAGGGAAATAGGGTCTTTTATTATCGGTAGATTGCTGGGTATTTATACACCCCAGCGAAGGTTTGTAAAATTCATTAGAAGATCTGTGAAAAAAAAAAAATGGGGAACAATAAGGCTGTTCATCCATTGTATAGAAGCTCGTAACTGAATTTTGTCTGGGGTATACCATCTTCTGTTATTAAATCTTTATTGTTGGAATGTTCAAACTAAATTCGTATATTCGATTTAATTAGATTTCCTTAACTCTTCGCCCCCCGCCCCCTCGTATTAAAGTATGTTAGAGAGAGAAATAACGGAAATGTAATGCTACCATGTGCACTCTTATTTAATGGTTGTGATATACTCGGAAATACCGTAAAATATATACCCCCTCAAACCCCTCTAATTTCTTTCGGAAATATGCCGACAATGATATAATCCTACTTTTGAAACTTACTGGCTCAGTACACTTGAAAGAGTTGTACCTAATGTTGCAGTGCAAACAATGGCATAGTGAATTCTGTCATTGGTGAATTGAGCGGTCTCACTACAGACTTATTTCATGTATACCGAGTGCCCTAACAAACTAATATCAAATTAGAGGTGCCCTACTCTCAAATACATAAATTGTATTGCGTCTCTATAAATGTACACTCTAAACATTTTTTAGTTTTTCCTGTTAGCTCTATAAATAATTATATCCCCTCATCCATATCTCCCCAAGCTTTTTAAAATGTTCTATTTCCTCTGGTGAATAATTAATTACTAACCCTCTATCATTGGCCTGATCTCCATTTCCTATTGAACTGTATGCACACCACGTATACCCTGCACAATATGGTTCCATATGTTTCCAAGAAACAGAAGGTTCGTAGCCATCCCCTCCATTACTATTTGTGTTTTCCGGTGGGATAATTGCACTTTCAATAACCAAAGAACTTTGCCAAAACGTTTTAAATTTATCGATCGTGTCAAACTGAGAATATCTTTCTTTGTGAGAAAACTCATCTTCATAATTCACTTTCTCCAATTGATTACAAAATTGAAATCCCGAATTGAACCAAAGTAATGTATGATTATCTTCATCACTTATATGAGCAGGATGATTGGCACATATTTCTTGTGATTTAAAGGATGACGGTGGGTTTTCAAATGTTTTTACTCTTTCTTGATAAGTTGTTAATTGACCAATAGCTGCTGCTGGATGACTATTAAATTGATAATTTTCATCACCAATAATTGATAATGATAACCAAAACATTTCCTTATCACCATAAACTCTTTCACGTATTGGTTCAAAAAAATTCATATTTGCCATGATAAGTGGTTGAGAAAAATGGACTTTCCTATTGAGCAACACTAATCCACTTTCCATAACATGACTTATTTTCCTATCAAATAAAGGGATAGACATGGTTTTTTCGGTAATTTGGAGTAACCCAAATATTATTTCATCATATTGACTGTTCATTAGTTTTAAGAACATTTCTATGTCATGATCTGGTCGATATTCGGATGTGTTTCGATCTCTAAAGAATAGTGCTCCAGAATTTTTATATTTGGTTAATTGGAAAAACTTTTCTGGGTTTTCAATCAAAATTGCATCAGCATCAATGAAAATCATTTCTTCAAATGTATTAAACAAGATGGCCAAAATTTTATTCCCAAACTCATTAAATTTATGCAAATACTGTGGTTTTATGGCTGGTGTGACATTAACTAAAGTTATGTTTTGCTGTGGTAACCCGTCAAAATCTGATACACTTGCTTGGTGAAGCTGGGATTTGGATTCAGCTGATAAGTCATTGCTGGTGTAGATGATTTGAATTGGAAGTGTGTTTTTAAGGTATCTTAACAAATGAATAAGTCTTATACAATAGTCTATATGGGCATCAGCAATTGTCATTACTATCCCCTTGCCATTAAGATTGTTCTTTAAGGTATTTAAAAATGAGTTTTTGTTTGCTGCAAATTTGGTAGTTTGACCAGTTGCCAAACAATTATATTCAGGTGATTTTTGTGATAACCATGGGTACATTTGCTGCTCTGTGACTATTTGTTTCCCTGATAGAAAACTTGACCTTTTAAATGAAGTTTTCCAATTCAATCCATCAATTAATTCATGTTGTTTCTTGATAAATGACGTATTTCTGTCAATATAACATTGGTTGTAAATTTTTATGTGTGAGAAATAGTCATGCAATAATTGTAAGTCTGAGGCTATTCTAGATTTTGCTTTATCAAAGTTTTTCTTTATGGTATCCAAATCACTACTGGTTGCAACAAATTCATCATTATCACCTTTCAACCTCTTAATGGATTCATCTCTATATTCATCCCAATTCAAATAATCAAATCTATCAAACTTAAAATCATGATCAGGATCAACAATTAATTTATCATTTTTGACATTTTTGAAATATAGTTGGCATCGTTGTTCCAAATCAAAATTTTTCAAGATGGTGAATATGGCTGCGTTACGATCTTGGTTTTTGAAAAGATTCAGATACGTTTGTGAGCCTGAATGACCCAGAGTAGGTTTAAACTTGGGATAATATGTGTCTATTAACATTTCAAACTCATGGGGGATACTTGATGTCAGTGATAATTCATTTTTTAGTATTAATCCAGAATTGGCTTGTGATTGCCAAATAAAATGCATAGATATCAAACTCCATACCACTAAAAAAATGGCTATCCATAGTTTTGATTTCGACTGATACGGTATTGATAACAAACCCATTGATATAGAGTATTAATTGATTTGGAATTTAAAAAAGAGATTGGATTCTGGTTATAACTTTATTTGATTTTATTAGTACTTCTTCATCCTTCATCCAAAAATAAAAATAAAAACATGAAAGAAAGAAAATTTCTTATTTTGAATATACTTTGTGATTCAAATTACTTTGTTACCATTTTACTTTTAATTATGGTAACTTTAACCCGTCATAACTAACTTTGTTCGAACAGTTGATGTCGTCGTCGTCGTCAGGTAATTGCAGTTTTTTCTGGTCAACTCTATTTTTATAATAATAAATATTACACAAAATCAAATTAAATGGATGTTTCATTTTTTTCTTTTTCGGCTTGATAGAAAATATTTCTTTTCTTTAATACGAGTAAATTACTGTTGCGTCATTATTATGAATAAGACAATATACAGCTTATTGGTATACTTTAATAACGGCTATATACTAAAGTTATGCAAAATTGCTCTTGAGTAATACAGTATTTATACTAGACAATTATAAACTTAACCGTATGGAAAGAAAGAAAGAAGAAGGGTCAGAGCAAGAGATGAGATATTTAAACACACAAAAGTAAATCTTACAAATTGCAACGAGGATGACCGCAACTGCAACTTGAAAGTACAGAAAGTACACAATACTGAATCTTTAGGGTTATTGTAGCCGGGTTCCGTTTTTGAGTTAATTTGATGTTTTGCTGACAGCTTTTTTACGTTTAAGCCAGACTGAGAGATCTGGTAAAGGAATTTCTCTGGGAACCATGTAAGAGTTTTGTCTATTAGCTACCCCAGCAAAAGCTTCAAACCAATCAGCAAAAGCATTAATGACTCCCATAATCCCACCAGCCACTTTTACTTTGTCATTATCTGATAAGAACCCTGCTGCAAAGAGAATAATGGTTAAGTCATATGTGAGCAATGCCCAAAAGAACGATAAAGTGGACTTCACAACACACATAAGCAACATGGTGGTAAATATTGCCCACCCAATCAACATTAATCCTATAGCATGATTCAACTGTTCAGGGTCTTCTTCGTATGCTTGTATAATACCAAATGAAGGAATAAAGATAGCTCCAAAGCTTAACCAAAATGCACCATACGAAGTAAATACAGTTAAAACAAAAGTTCCTACTTGAGAACCAACAAAGAACCCCCAAATACCAGCTAATATTTCTACCAACCCTCCCATAAACATACATAACCCAATTCCAGCATTTGGAATATGAATACCCATTGCATGGGCAAAGAATAATCCAAAAATTAAAATATTCATTCCCGTTGAAACTAAACCAATAGCAGCAGGGTTTCCAAAACTATGTTTGGGATAAGGTGCAAGACCTGGATTGAACGTACCTCCAAATGCTTGCATCAATTCGTGGCGATAATATTTGTGGTCACCAATAACAACAAACTCGTTGCCTTCACCAGTTATTGTGCATGTTTTGTAAGGTAATACCACATTTTCAATTTCATCGGCTATTGGTACAGCTTTTAATTCAGAAGATATTGATTCTAAAGAAGACATTTGATTAATTTTGTTGGATTTGTAGTGGTAATTAAAGCTGGTATCTATATGGATAGATGGTTGGCCTTTTATAGCCGTGTATTATCTTCAAGGGATGAAAATGGGGTATCCAAGTATTGTATTTGGTAACACAGTCTCATTGTTATTTCTTAGGGGGTACTGACATATCTCTTCTTTCAAAAATGAAAGACAATCCTTTATTGACACATTGACAAGTAGCTGTCAATCAGTTTTAACTCAATTCTTCTTATCCCCTCGTTAAAAGTGGAGAAAATCGTTACGTACCCACTATTAATTGTTTGATATTTTGCAGCAATTTCGGAAGTTTCAATATTTTTGACATTTTTCTCCACTAATCATAATCGGAAATACAAGTAAATAGACAACCAAAAAGTATTGCAAGTATTGTTTGCATTCTGTCATTTTGAAAACGTTTGCTGCAAATACTTCCCAAAACGGAATTAAAAATAAAAATACCTCAAATTTGAAGAATAATAATGATTTGTGAGTGCACTTTGACTGGGTACCGACTAAAAGCTCAAATTATGAGCCGTTAATAGTGAAAATCATTCCAGTAAGTTCTATTTGATAAGGAAGGTGTTCAGTTCATTTATTCAAAACTTTTCTCCTAACCAATTGAATCAATTTTGGGGTTTCTCAAAACAATGTAATATCAAAAGATTGTGTTCATTTCGGAACAATGACCCAATTCTCTGGAAACAAAATCAAGCTATTCCACCTTATATATATGAGTCCAATTCGGAGCTATTCTTCTAGCATATATTTGAGCAACCCAGTATACTAGTTAACATCATTATAACTTGATATCCTACACTCCTTACAAGGTCGTGTCAATAATCATAATTAGTAAGAACAATCAGGTGGTGCGTCTATAGCCGGAATTTGCTCCCCATCGGCATAAAAATTGTTAGAACATGTTGCTTTATCGGTTGATTGGCAATGCAAACTGTGAGTAATAAGATGCCGGTACCGGTGTACTGTTTCTGACTCACTTGTATCTTTATCTCCATCTCTATTACAAAGAATAGCTTTCTAATTTATCTCTTATATTTCTAGTGTATTTTAACGTTCCTTGATTCTCGGTTTAATTTGAGTCATAGAAAAAAGGCAAAAAAGAAACAGGGAGAAAAAATTTTCGGGTTCTTGAAAAATATAAATTTCACTCAACATAACCGATCACTCTTGAATTATATTGTGTTTGATAAATTTTTTTTTGTTTTCAGTGATCTATTAAAACACTTTCTTTTTGGTCATTTTAATATAATAATCAACAATCGTTAATACAAATGTCAGCTCCATTAGACGCCAGTAAATTGGAAATCACTAAAACTACCAAACCAAGTGAACCATTACCAAAAGAAGAATTGGTTTTCGGTAAATCATTCACTGACCATATCTTAGAAGTTGAATGGACTGCTGAAAAAGGATGGGGTGTTCCAACTATTAAACCATATCACAACTTTTCCCTTGATCCAGCCACCTGTGTTTTACATTATTCTTTTGAGTTATTTGAAGGTTTAAAGGCATACCGTGATAGCAATGGTAAAATCAGAACTTTTAGACCAGACAAAAATATGGAAAGAATGAATAGATCAGCTAAAAGAGCTGCATTACCTACATTTGATGGTGAAGAATTTATCAAATTAGTTGATCAATTTTTGTTGATTGAAGAAAGATTTGTTCCAACTGGTTACGGATATTCACTTTACTTGAGACCAACTTTAATTGGTACTTCAATTGGGTTAGGTGTCAGTGCACCAACTAAAGCATTATTATATCTTATTGCTTCACCTGTTGGTCCATATTTCAGTGGTGGTTTCAAACCAGTGTCTTTGGAAGCCACAGATTACGCCGTAAGAGCTTGGCCAAAAGGTGTTGGTTCTTATAAATTGGGTGCAAACTATGTGTCTTGTATTGAACCACAAATGGAAGCTGCCAAGAGAGGTCATTCCCAAAATTTGTGGTTATTTGGTGAAGAAGGTTATATTACTGAAGTGGGTGCTATGAATGTTTTTTTTGCATTCAAGAATGCCGATGGCACTAAAGAATTGGTGACTCCGCCATTGGATGGTATGATCTTGCCAGGTGTCACTCGTGATTCTACTTTAGAATTGGCTAAAAGCAAATTACCAAGTGATTGGACTGTCAATGAAAGAAAATTGACTATTCATGAAGTTAAAGAAAGAGCTGCTAAAGGTGAATTAGTTGAAGCTTTCGGTACTGGTACCGCTGCTATTGTTTCACCAATTGACAACATTGAATTCCAAGGCGAACAAATTAAGGTTCCAGTTTCTGCTGGTAGTTCCGGAGAAATAGCTTTGAAGATCAATGATTGGATAAAGGCTATTCAATATGGTGATGAAAGTTTTAAAAACTGGTCTAGAGTAGCCCAATAGATTATTTTTACAAACTCTTTTAACAAATTTTTTAAGAATTTTGCCCTGAAATAGATAAATATACATTAGTAAACGTTCTAAAAGAGACACTAGAGATAGCAATGAACTGGCATTCACTAGCCTCTGCCAAGAATTAGTTCGGAAAACTTAGTCTTGGCTAGGTGGATGGAATTTGTTTTCCACATGAAATCTCTTTTGCTTATTCTACCACTTGAATTTAGAAAATGTTTGAGGGTAAGGAGAAGAATACGCTGAGTAGTCTATATACCCTTCTCATAACAAATCTCTTGATTCTTCATTATCAAATGAACAACAAAAATGAACCTAGACTTCGTACTATTGCAATAATTTATTGACGTGTTTGTGGGGTAGAAAAAAAAAAGAATATTATGTTGTACCTTGGGAGCGGGCGGACATTTTGTGGTCGGACGGCGTTTTGACAAAAAAAAATATACGCCTGCATCGGGTACACCCAATAGATGAGAGGGAGGGATGTGGTAATCGAAAATCTGGGGTCATTTATTTCATTACTTAATAAAGTACCTGTGGCAAATGGGGTAATACTTTTGAGGATTGTCAATTAGCAATAAAACAACCAAATTGTATCCACTCCTTTGGAGAATGGGAAATCCTAAAATAAAGGTGAATCTATTATACGAAAATCTAAGCAACGTTCGGTCTGTTGTTTCGGCTGCGGACTCAAACGAGTATTTGAACCCGTTGAACTCTTATCAATACTTTTCAACAAAGATAAGGTACAAGTGAAAAAAAAAAAATCTTCAACAATTGATCGTAAATATGGTACGAAACACAAACTTATTGAATCTGCTGTGGCCACAGACGATATTATACTGTTAAGATTGGTTGTTGCGGCATTTTTAAAAAAACTAAAGATCTAATTTAGATAAGATAGTTCATGGTATTGTTTGTTAATGCTGCAACGCAAATATCGAGAATTGTTTATGTCTTGCATCTTCGGTCAACAGAAACGTTTATCAATTTGCTGATTTTGATTTAGATATCCTCTTCGTGTATAAATGCCATATCACGTATCTGCTTGTTGGTGTTTAAACAGACCCACATCTACTAAATGTCATCCCTTTAACGACAGATGATTTTTATGACTTTCTTTATCCTCAGCTGAGCTTGCTTGTGCTGATAAAGTGGTTTGATAGTGGCAAGCACGTTCTTATTTAGTTTATATTGTCACGCTATTATTCAAAAATGGTCAGATAAATTATCTCTGTGGATTATTATTGGTGTTCCGTCATTGCCTAGATTTAGACACTGTCGGAACAACAAACAAAAGTGGTGGTCTCTTTCGTCACTTAACAGATTCTGCCGAGGAATATAGTATCTCTTTTTACAAGTATTAGACAATTGGACAAACACTTAAACAACTCATTTATTGTTTACGGTTGGAAATGAAATAAAGTGGGCGATCATCACTCTAGTCAAATTCTAATTTCATAATCTTTTGTTAGTAGCCACTCTTTCAACAAAACTCGTAACCTCCAATGGTATCGTATCCGTATGTAAAACAAAAAAATTATCCCGAAATAGTAAAGGGTATGATTGTGTTTTGTGTGATTATATAATAAATTAGACCTTAAAAAAGACCTAAAAGTTGTTATCAATAGTAATAAATAGATAGTTGATGTATATGTGTATCTTTTATATCGTGTTTGAGAAGAAAAAGAAAAAAGCTCACGGCGTTTTTACAAGTTTTGATTTTTCCAAGTCTTTTTTCTTATTGGTTTTGTGTTATTTCCCACAAATTAATCCACTGAGGACACAAAACCATTATTCTGATAAGCTATAGCATTGTATGCAGTACAATATTAATCAAGAGACAGTTTTCTATTGATACTTTATTGACTTAAGCCGTTTATATATAAACTCAACAACAATCCCCAAATCTCTAAATTCATTTTCTAATAAAAAAGAAATAGAAAAAGGATTTTCCATTTGTTTATTCAATTTGATTTATATTTTTCTTCTTTTTCTTCCCTTTTGTCCAAGTTAATTAACAATGCCAGAAAAGGAATTAGATTACATTAGGTCCACAGATGCTGCTGGATCCACCGAAAAAGACGGTGGAATTTATATTGATGCCTTTGACAAACAAGATAACGCCCCACCAAAGAAAGGGTTTGCCAAATTCATTGATGGTTTCAGACGTGCTGATGCTGAAGAATTAGGTATTGATCCTAACTTGTCAGAAGCAGAAAAAATTGCCATTATGACTGCAAACTCCCCATTGACTCGTTCATTGAAAAATAGACATTTACAAATGATTGCTATTGGTGGTAGTATTGGTACTGGTCTTTTCGTTGGTTCGGGTTCTTCTTTACATACTGGGGGTCCAGCTGGGCTTTTGATTGCTTATATACTTATTGGAACTATGATTTATTGTACAGTTATGTCCCTTGGGGAATTGGCTGTTACTTTCCCTGTATCTGGTGCTTTTGTTACTTATAATAGTCGTTTTATTGATCCCAGTTGGGGTTTTGCCATGGCTTGGAATTATGCTATGCAATGGCTAGTGGTGTTGCCCTTGGAATTGGTTGCTGCAGCAATGACGGTTAAATATTGGGATGCCAAAACAAACCTGGCGGCGTTCGTGGTTATTTTCTATGTTTTGATTGTTGCTATTAACTTTTTTGGTGTCCGTGGTTACGGTGAAGCTGAATTTATATTTAGTGCCGTTAAAGTTTTGGCTGTTTTGGGTTTCATTATTTTGGGTATTGTATTGTGTGCTGGTGGTGGTCCACAAGGTGGTTATATTGGAGGTAAAAACTGGTATATTGAAGGTGCTCCATTCCCTAATGGTGCTAAAGGTGTCATAACGGTGTTTGTGAATGCTGCCTTTGCTTTCGCTGGTACTGAATTGTGTGGATTGGCTGCTGCTGAAACCGAAAACCCAAGAAAATCATTACCAAAAGCTTGTAAGCAAGTTTTCTGGAGAATCACTTTATTCTATGTCATCTGTTTGACTTTAGTTGGGTTATTGGTTCCATGGAATGATGAAAGATTATTGGGTAGTTCTTCTGCTGATGCTTCTGCTTCTCCATTCGTCATTTCAATTAGAAATGCTGGTATTAAAGGTTTACCATCAGTTATGAATGTTGTTATTATGATTGCTGTCTTATCTGTTGGTAACTCCTCTGTCTATGGTTCCTCAAGAACTTTGGCTGCTTTGGCTGCTTCCAACCAAGCTCCAAAAATATTTGGTTACATTGATAAACAAGGTAGACCGTTAGTTGGTATTATTGCCCAATTGCTTGTTGGTTTATTATGTTTCCTTGCTGCATCCGATAAACAAGGTGAAGTTTTCAATTGGTTGTTGGCCTTGTCTGGTTTGTCTTCTATTTTCACTTGGGGATCAATTAATGTTTGTTTGATTAGATTCAGAAGAGCATTGGCTGCTCAAGGTAGAGACACTGGTGAATTGGTTTTCACTTCTCAAGTTGGTGTTATTGGTGCTATTTGGGGTGCTTTTTTGAACACTGTTGTTCTTTGTTTACAATTCTGGATTGCTGTGTGGCCATTGCATTTTTCCCCAAGTGCTGAAGCTTTCTTCAGTGCTTACTTGACTGTTCCTGTTGTTATTGTTTTCTACGTTGGTCATAAACTCTGGACCAAGAATTGGCAAGTCTACATTCGTGCCAAGGATATTGATATCGATACTGGTAGAAGAGAATTGGACTTGGACTTGGTCAAACAAGAAGTTGCCGAAGAAAAGGCTTACATTGCTTCTTTGCCATTCTACAGAAGAGTCTACAATGCTTGGTGTTGATGAGAAAAACTGTATTGCATTTTACACATTCTTTTTCTTTTTTGTCTACTTTAATTCTTTTGCAAACTTTTATTCCTTTTGTACTAAATTATTATAATTATCAATCGTTTAATACTGAAATTTGTAGACTCCAGTATACTCTTTGTTAGCTAACACTTTTGTGTTTATCTTTCATAATCATGTCATTATCATTGAAATAAAAAAAAAATGTACAAATTCTATAAAAGGGATAGCTCAAATACTATTGTTTGGGTGGGGATTTCGTGGTGGTTGGCCCACTATTACTAAACTTCTTTTTGGCATTATGTAAAACGTAAATCAATGCTAGATCAAATAAAATGCAAAATCCAGCAACGACAGTGTATGTTCCTCCAACATTCATTGCATTGATCATACTATCTAAAACCCCGGCTCCCAAAGCTGCTAACCAACATCTCATCAAATTAAGACAACTAGTAGATCCGCTTCCATTATTAGGATATAAATCAACCAACATGGTTGTGCAAATAGCTATAAAGACTGATGCAGAAAAGGATACTAAAATAGTAGAAATTATAATGGATATTATATGTCGTTTATATTGAATGCACCAACCAAATATCACCAATCCAATGATCATTAACAAGGCAGGAACAACACTTAGGGTTAATCGAGTAGCCACGATATTAAATTGTGGTCTTTCGTCCAATGGTAAACATTCAACTTCTTGGTCATATATTGTCTTTCTGTATCGGTAATACCAATCCAAAGATTTCCCTACTACCAAAGAACCAGCAATACAAGCAATCCCTTGAGGGAGATAAATCAAGCCTACATGCATGACACTGTAATGATACCTAGACTCTAACTCAGTAGACAATGAAGTCAAAACCATCGTCCATGCTGCAAAATGTATTCCCACAGGTAATAGTGTGCAAAAGACATTTTTTTGGAAAAAAATTTTCAAAGGACCTAATAAATCAAACCTAGTTGCCGGTACTATTGTAGTTATGTCATTATTCATTCTTTTCTTGAAATGTGGAAGGTAAATATATGGTGATTTGTTTAAAATGTTTTTAGGTACAACTGATCCATTTCCAACTAATTTCCTTGATGTTTCTGGTAATATAAAAATCGCCAATATAAATGTGACACCACCTCCAATAGTTAAAAATATAAATATTGATCTCCAACTATTGAATGAACTGATCAAAGCTGCACCCACCAATCCACCAATTCCATTGCCAACTAATTGTAAACCAGCAACTGCTCCAACCATACTTCCACGATTGGCTCTAGTACACACATCACCTGCTACACCTGAACTTATAGAAATGACTGCTGCTATCCCTGCAGCTTGAATGCATCGTAATACCGCTAGTAGCCAATAAACATTTGTTTGTGAAATGGCGACACAAGAGGCACAGAATACTATTATACTCGCTAGTATCACTGGTCTTCTGCCAAATGTGTCTGCTAAATTAGATGAGATTGTCGGAGCGATGCCTTGGAAAATCAAATATGCCACAACTGATATATTCATGATTGATGAACTTGTGTGGAAATATGATGTTAATGTAGGTAATGCTGGGAAATAAATTGGACTTGATATCGTACTCCAAAATCCAATTAATGAAAGAATTACTATCAATACTAATCTATCGTAGGAAGTGAATATTGAATAGGGAGTTTCTTCGTCATTTTCTTTTTCAATGTCTTCAACTTTTTTCAGTGTTACCTCAGTGGGTTCTGTGACTGATTGTGTTGTTGATAGCATTTAGATTGTTTATAATTATATGAAAAGTATATAAGATGTTATCATTGGCTAGATGTATAGATCTTTATTTGATGGGTTGTCGTTTTTTTTTTCTTTTCTTAAAAAGAAATTTGCATCTAATTTTTGACAGGAAATACTGATGACTTTAAATATGTTCGAGGAATGACAAGAGAAGAAGGAAAAAAAAAAATTTGCCGGTCGGACTTTTATTTTTCCTTTGCTCAGTCAACTTCTATAACTTTATTTTTTTGGCGGGTTTTCAAAGACCAATTAGGAAAAACCTTAATTATTGAAATAATATTCTTTTTCAATACGTCAGAGAATAGCTAATACATTGAAAATGACTCTTTTTTATCATTATCAAAGGTTGTTGATTTTTTACAAATTCTATCCTTATCTTTTTTACTTTTTAGTTTTGATTTTAAAGCAGAATTTCTTTTTCTATCCGTCTGCATTCTACCACGGATCGAGATTTTTGACGTCGTGAGTGAAATTTCGTCATTCAGACAGAGAACAACAATCAACTAAAAACAATAGAGATAAGTTTTATGAAAATGAGCCTCAATTAAACTTCATTTAAATCACAGCATGTTTAATTCAGCTTAATTATCTTTGTTATCATCTCTTTTACTAATCACATTAAGCCTATTTTGTGAATACTAGAGATCCTTTTATCCTTCATTCAAGCTAGTTTATATGACAATGAGTCGATCCCACTCCGCACGGCAAAACAAAGAGGTAAAACTACCAAACTAGGTATAAATATCGGAATTTTTTTTATTGTCAACTTCAATATAAAGAGTAATATTGTTATTATACTTTTTGGGGAGAGAATCGCTAAATGTAGTACCCACTGATTTCTTTCAACGGCATCAATGTTAATATCTGAAAGATTCTCCTCTGTTGAAGTATTTATTAGTACCGAGGTCGAGAACATTGTGTAGGATTGGTAGTGTCTATTCAACCCCTGCGATATGAAGATGAAGAATTGATTAGGAATTCAATGGTTGCATGGCTGTACTAAACTCCCTGCTGTTAGTGCTCCAGGGATTGGTAGAAGCGTAGTTATTGATCATGGAACCCCACTACCCTCGATCCTACAAAACTGCAAAAAATCATTAAATGTTACATCCAAAAGTTAAAGAAAAAACAACCAAAGGGGGATGTTTATACTTAAAAACCTACTGCGCTCTCCATCGATAAAGCAGTATGGTCAATTAATTTTGAAAATAACTCAGATTATCTTATTCTATCTACCGAATATAAAAGCATTTTTATTCATGCAAATATACAACACGTCTTTCTACTCCATTTTTAGTCAAAATAACCATTCTAATAAGACCACCAGAAGAACCATCCCATTTAATTGCTTGTGATAAAGCTGTCTTTATAAACTCAACACATTGTTCTTGTTCCATACTTGGTTTATAATTTTCATCACACCAACCATAAATATATGACGACCCTGAACCAGCAATGGCATAATTTTGTTTATGAATTGATCCACCTATTGGAATTGAATAAACTGATCCACCATTTTTTCTATCATAACCAGCACAAATGATTCCTGCAGTTAAATTATCTTTATTATTATAACAAATTTCTTGAAATACATTAGCAGCAATATTTGTTGTTGGAGTTTCACCAGGAGGCAATTGTGATGAATAAATTTGTAAATAATATTTCACCATATCAGCAACTGCTTGAGTATCTGCTGCTGATCCAGAACGACAACAATATATAGTATCATGAATTTGAGTTAATTTATCAGTGACTCGATTGGCAATATATGAACCGGTTGTAGTACGAGAATCGGCACCTAATATTACTCCATCTTTAAAAGTAACTGCCATAATCGAAGTACCTAAATTCACTTCCCCCTTTTTCAAATGATTGATGTCTACTGAAATACCGTTCATTGTTGATTATGCTATGTTTGATGATGTTAGGAAATTGTTGATTAAGGTGGTTTGCCACTAGTTTTTTTTTTCCTTCTTCTTTCCTGTCGCTCTCTTCCTCAATAGATATTTTTTTTGGCCTCTTTCGCACTTAATTCTTTTTCTCCACACACACACGAAAAAGAATCTTTCACTTTGGGCAAGAACTTTACACGTGATTTGAAGCAGAGGAGGTGATCAAATGCAACAATTTGGAATTTTAGCAAAGAATTTAGACAATTTCCATTCAACAACAACAACAACAATAATATCAATTCCTTAACATTAAAAGTCCAGGATTAACATAATATAACGTGTTCTTGTTGAAGATTTTCTTTTAAAATTCTTAACAGTTGTTACTTTTTTTTTCTTTATTCAATTCAACTCAATAAAACCCTGCAAATGTCGAGTATTTTACTAGCCGTTATATTCCTTGTGAATTTGGTATTATCGTCGGTCATCCCTCAAACTGATCTCAAATTATCAGTTGAAGAGCAATCACATTTAGAAGGTGACCCTTCTGTTACTCATAAAGTAGTATTTACAATTAAACATGGTGATGAGTTATTGGGTGATTTGACTCTTGCATTATTTGGAGAAACATGTCCCATAACTGTTGAAAATTTTTATCAATTAGCCATTAGAGGAGAAGATGGTCAAGGTTATAAAAATAGTAAATTTCATCGTATTATTAATAATTTTGTTATACAAGGAGGTGATTATGATGGTCGCGGTGGGAAACTGATTTATGGTGATAGTTTTAATGATGAAAATTTCATTTTAAAACATAATAAATTGGGGAGATTATCAATGGCTAATGCTGGACCAAATACTAATGGTGGACAATTTTTCATTTTAAATGGTAAACCTACTCCACATTTAGATGGTCATCATGTAGTTTTTGGACAATTGGTTGATGGGTTTGATACTTTACAGAAGATAAGTACAGTTGAAACAAAAGATTCAAGTCCTTTGAAACCAGTGGTTATTAGTGATGTTAAAACTGCCATTGATAAATCAAAGGTAAACCAAAATGAAGAAGCAGGGACATCGTCAACTTCAGAAACTGAAGGAATCACACCAGTGTCAACTTCAGTTTACAGCTATTTGTTCATAATACTCTTGTTAGGTGTTGTTTTTGCTGCATATAAGATGATGCCCAGACGTGATCAAATCACTACTATCAAAGATTAAGAGAATGTTTTTTTTTAACGCACACCCACAAAAAAAAAATTATATAACAGTCAGATAAATATACAACTTCATTTTTAACTCTTCTTCATCGAGTCAAACACTTACATCCCATAGCAGTCCCAAAAATGTCATCTTATGAATTTCCTATAGTACTGGTGAAAAACTTACCTTATAATACGTCAAACTCTTCTTTATATGAATTTTTCGGCAAATATGGCTACATAAATCAAATTCGAATAAACTCATCACAACCAGGAACTTGTTTTATAATTTACCATAACATCAAAAATGCACAAAGGGCAGCTCAAGACTTGAATGGAGTTAATTTCAATGGAAGATATTTAGTGACATCAATGTATCAAGTGGATAAATCAAAGATTAATGAAGAAGAAATGGCATTACGACAAGAACAATTGAATCTATTAAAACAACAATATTCTATTAAATAGAAAGATCAAGTAATCCTAACAAGTAATAACTAATCAATCCTATAAAGACAAATCCGGAAATTCTGACGATTTTATAAACAAAGTTAATTTTGGTATATTTGTACTTGACAAATACATCCAATTTATGTAAATCATCAAATAAATTCTTATAATGCACAGTAACTTTAGTATGTCCTTTAGAAACATCTAAATATGATAATTCATTATCAATAGTGATTGATTCAAATGGGATTGGAGAAGATACATTTTGAAATTCGGCATTTTCTGGTAAATAGAATTCTAAATATACATCACCATAAGTAACATCTCTAAGTGAATTCAAAATGGGGAATTTGATAATATATTCATCAGAGGTATCATGTAATTTATGAAGAAATCTTGATAAATCTTCAGACCAACCAAAAGTGAAATTATAATTCCATCCACCAAATAATGGATATCTTGGCAGTAATAATAGATGGTTTTTAACAACCTTGTGAGATGAAACAACTCCAACTTTATCGGTATAATAATAACCATCTAAATCTCTATCTAACAAAGGGAGTTCTAAATGACTTAATGCCCAATGGTTTCTAGTTCCTTCGTATCTACCTTTCATCCAATCAATACGAGAAAATCCTAAATCCAAGGCAGCACCGACATGGGTCAATTCATAGTATTCTTCAATGGATACTTTATTGACATCAGATGCTGGTAACCAAATAGATCTATTTAAATTGACGGCTTTTGTTACTGGACGATTATGATCATACAATAATCCCATTGGCAGTAATGTAAAAGCTTGAATGTCTTCGGCAATAGGACCATATTTCAATGTTTGGTTATCAACTCTTGGTTTAAGGTCTGGTGTACCTTCTGTGGCATTGACATCGATATGTAATTGCATTTCTTGTCCCTTTGACATCCCAGTGAGAGATAAAGTATATTCTTTAGTGAGATAAGGTGAATATGGGAATTTATTTGTCTTGAATAACAATTGTTGAACGGCATCCATGGAAATTTTAGTTGGAATAGGAACTAAAGTATCAATATAAACATAATTAATCTTAAGTTCAACATTGGAATTAGGAGCAATTGGAACTGGTAATTTCAATTTGAAAACTTTATTGGCAACAATTTCGTCAACTTTAACTTCAAGTAGATTGTCATTTAAAAAAGCAGAAAAAACTGATAATTCATTAACACTATCAAATCCATCATTAATAGTGAAATAATATTCATCTTGAGGTTTTGAATTTATATTTTTAATATCAATTAAATCAGTTTCTTTAACAAATCCTTTATTAAGATCAACATTACGTATATAATGTAAATTTTCCCAATTGGAATCAAATGAAACCGTGTCTAATAATTGAGCACTACATATGGAGAATATAACTCCTAATGTAATGAAAAATTTCCACATTTGATACTAACTTTTTTGGTAATATGTTTCAAGAAGGAGGAGAAGGGTAAAGGTTGGCTATGAGAACAAGGTGTTTTTAATTTCCACGAAGAAAAAAATGCGTTGAAAAATTCAAGTTAAGGTGTGTGTGGGCGTGTATATGTGAACAAAAAAAAAGTAAGTGCGTGTACTTCTTGCCAACTGGATTTTTTCGCACCAGAAGAAAAAAAAAAGACGCGCGGAAATTAAACCGATCAAGTAATTCAAAAAAAAGGGCCGCTGTTGTTGTTGCTGCTGCCAGATTTCGTCAGATTTAAATTCCATCTGTCAATATCCGCTTTAGAAACATTGCTCCTCCTACACTTTTCCTTTACATTGATTGCTTATGTACATATAGTTTAACCCTAAAGTAGTTAGTAGAGTTCTTCTTCTTCTTCCTTTAATTTTAATCTGTTATAACTTCAATCCAATCTAGTAAACCAATTATAATCAATCTAATACAAATTTAACTGTCAAAAAAATTGAATCATGAAAAAAGAAAATTAAAAAACAAAATTTAAAAATGTAAACAACAACGACAAAGAAGTAATTAACAACAATACTTGAACACGTGATCTGGTGGGTATGTGTGTGTAAGTTGGCGGGTTTTCAATACTATTTCAAAATATACGAATCTTCGAAATATTCGAATCAAATGTATAGTAGTAGTAGTAATAATAATATCCATATTTCCGAGAAAGCAATGCAAAAGATATATTATCCAATATATCTCTATAGCAATTGTAAGAAAGAAGAGTTTGTGTATAGTTTGTATGTCTAGGGTGTGTCCGCAAGGTGAAATAGCAAAAAAAAGAAAAATTTTTGAGTGTATTATTGGCCACCCTCTGTTTCACTAAACAACTAAAATTAATTTCCTTCTCTCTTTAATATATTTTCTACACAAATCTCAATTTCAATTTCAATTACAACTTCTCTTTTATATATATTTGAAATTTGTTCATATATATATATATCCCAGAATATAACTATTCCACTGGTCCTTTGCCTTCCCTTCATCCTCATCGTCATTCTCATTAGGTCTTTTTTGTTGTTTATTCACTTTTTTTTTTTACTTCCCTCCTTTTTTTTTCCAATTAAGTTATGTCGTTTCAAGATCTCATACCAGTAGTCAATAAACTACAAGATATAGTTACTACCACTCAAGTATTTGATATTGATTTACCCATTTTAGCAGTTGTGGGTTCTCAATCTTGTGGTAAATCCTCTGTGTTGGAGAATATTGTTGGTAAAGATTTTTTACCTCGAGGAACTGGGATCGTTACTAGAAGACCATTGGTATTACAATTGATTAATGTTAGTGAAGATGATCCTATTGTTACAAAAGTCCCTCCTCAACAACAGCAGCAGCAGCAGCAGCAACTGCAACTGCAATATTCTGATTCACTGGATGAGATTAATTTGGAAGATCATTTGAGAAAAATGAATGGTAGTACTAAAAGTAAGAAACCATCTGCTGAATGGGGTGAATTCTTACATATCCCTAATAAACGATTTTATAATTTCAGTGACATTAGAAGAGAAATTGAAAATGAAACTTTAAGAATTGCTGGTCAAAATAAGGGTATCAGTAGATTACCAATCAATCTCAAGATTTATTCACCTAATGTATTGAATTTAACATTAGTTGATTTACCAGGTTTGACCAAAATTCCTATTGGAGATCAACCAACAGATATTGAAAAGCAAACTAGGAGTTTAATTTTAGAATATATTTCTAAACAAAATTGTATTATATTGGCAGTATCACCTGCTAATGTTGATTTGGTTAATTCTGAATCTCTTAAATTGGGCAGACAAGTTGATCCTACTGGGAAAAGAACGATTGGGATTTTAACAAAATTGGATTTAATGGATCAAGGTACTAATGCCTTAGATATCTTAAAGGGGAATGTTTATCCATTGAAATTAGGATTTATTGGTATTGTTAATCGTTCACAACAAGATATTTCTGAACATAAATCTTTAGATGAATCTTTATTTGATGAACAACAATTTTTCGCTAATCATCCGGCCTATAAAACTATGGCTAAAAGATGTGGTACAAAATATTTGGCACAAACTTTAAATAAGATTTTAATGAATCATATTAGAGAAAGATTACCTGATATTAAGGCAAAATTAAATACTTTAATTGGTCAAACAGAACATGAATTGGCTTCATATGGTGATGGGTTTGGATTTGGTGATTCTAAAGAATCTCGTGGAGCCATGGTTTTAACTTTAATGACAAAATTTGCTAATTCATTTGTTGGGTCCATTGAAGGCACATCAGTTAATGAAACTGCTGCTAGAGAATTATGTGGTGGGGCACGTATTTATTATATTTATAATGAAATTTTTGGTTCCCAATTGGCATCAATTAACCCTACCCATAATTTGTCCATTCATGATATCAGAACAGCAATTAGAAATTCTACTGGACCTAGACCTTCATTATTTGTTCCAGAATTGGCATTTGACATTTTGGTCAAACCTCAAATTAAATTATTAGAAGCTCCAGCTCATAGATGTGTTGAATTGGTTTATGAAGAATTGATGAAAATTGTTCACAGTGTTTGTACAGCTGATATTGGTACTGAAATGAGTAGATATCCACGTTTACAAAACAAATTAATTGAAGTTGTTAGTGATTTATTAAGAGAAAGATTAGGACCAACTATTAAATATGTTGAGTCATTAATTGAAATCAATAAGGCATATATTAACACCAATCATCCTAATTTTGTTGGTGCTGCTAAAGCTATGAGTATTGTTGTTGCTGAGCGGGAAAAGCAAAAGGAATTGGAACTGTCTAGTAGATTGAGATTAGCCAGTGAAAGAATTTTAAATAAGAAAAATCATAAAGATTATGAAGAAGAAGAAGAAGAAGACAAGGAGAATCAAGATGGGAATAACAGTGAAGAAGTGGTTGAAGATCTTGAGGCTGATATCAAATCGGTTGATGATGTAATACCTAAATCTAATCGTCGACGTGCAACATCTACAAGAACTTATTCTGTTAGATCAGAATCAACTTCAGGTCATTATCATCAACATCAACATCATCAAGGTCATCTCCATCAACAATCATCTTCAAGTTATTTGAATTATTTCCTTGGAAAAGATCCAGTGGTTCATCAACAGCATTTACAAACACAAGCACAATTGAATCCAACTCCATTCAAATTCCCTCCACCACAAGAAGCCAGTTCATTACAATTTAATACTACTTTTATAAATAGTAATACTTCCACCACCACACCTATTGCTAATAACAATCATAATCATCATAATGGGAGCATGATGCTGACTTTTGAGAATAATTCTAATTTACCCGATGAATTTGGTAATAAATTGGCATTGTCAGATTCCACTGTAAGTTCATTTGAATCAGATGAATTAATTCATGAATTGAGTGAACGTGAACAAATGGAATGTGAATTAATTAGACGATTAATTATTTCTTATTTCAGTATTGTTAGAGAAACAATTCAAGATCAAGTACCTAAAGCTATTATGTGTTTATTAGTCAATCATATTAAACAAGAAATTCAAAATCGATTGGTGGTTAAATTATATAATGAAAATATGTTTGATGAATTATTACAAGAAGATGAAACTATTCAGGCTGAACGTGAAAAATGCATAGAATTATTGAAAACATATAGAGAAGCTTCTGATATAATTAGTGAAGTCTTTTAAAAACTGTTACCCAAACCTTCCTACCTACCTTACTTCCTTCCTAACCTTCCTTACTCGTAAATAGTGTTTTTGTTAAATGATTTTTTAAAAAAATTTATCTATTGTATATAAATCTATTATAATCGTTATTATTAGTCGTTGCATATATATA
>OKKB01000250.1_pt1 | contig 21960 bp, 11 predicted proteins | sample 1613931 | NCBI WGS metagenome assembly OKKB01 (sample SAMN04436893, study PRJEB24849) | human gut metagenome | biome: human gut; feature: NICU; material: stool | host: Homo sapiens | place: USA: Saint Louis, MO | collected 2012-02-08
ACAGCTTGATTGAAAAAATGATAGAAGTTACAAAATAAAAATGAAGATATAAAAAAATTAATTATGATGGTGATGGATGTTTTGTTGTTAGTGGTTGTGATGATTTTAATCGCAAGGACTAAAATATGGTAGTTGTAAAGATTAAGAAATGGATTTGTAATTGAAAATAAGTCAAACTTTTAACTTCTTGGTGCTGTAAATACTTATAACACCTTTGCTCTTTATATTTGTATATAGCTTTTTTTTTTAGTTTTTTGGAATTTTTTTACTTTAAAAAGACAAATAAATTAGTTTTGATGTGGGAATATAATCATTTTCAAACCAAATCTTAAACTTGGGACATGGTTGGAACACCAGTTCTTGGAGCTGGTCTGGAAGAGTGACCGAATAAACCACCTTTGGAAAGGGAAATGGCACTGAAAATAGCAGAAGCAATAAAGATAAATGTGGAAAAGTACAAGAAAGCAGTTGAAGCTTGAGCTTTTCTACATCTTCCACTTGAACCTTGAGCAATATTGTTGTCATCAAGGTAATCTTGGTTAGAACAACTGTGAGCTCTAATACCAGCAGCAATGGCTGTAGCAGCAGCAAAAGTGAAAACAAAGTTCAAGAAGTCAAACACAAACAAAATCACTGGCCAAGCAAATGCTGCAACGAAGTAAGCAAAGACCCCGTAAAAGGATGAAGTCAAAAGACCAAAAGCTGCGGCAAATACAGCAAAATTGATTTGTGGGTTATGTTGGGTAATGGTGGTGGCAGCAAGGGAACCAGTCAACCCCAAGGCAATGACTAAAAAGACAAAGTTGAATGCTCTTAAAATAACGTCTCCAATAGCTAACATTATGATGAATTGATTGTTTGATATATGAAATTGATTAAGATTCTTGAATGAATTATCAAAATTGTATCAATCGATTAAGTTGAATGAATTCAAAAACAAGAAAGGAGAAAGAAAAAGAAAAAGAAGAAAAAGAAGGGGAGGGAAAAGGAAGGGAAATGAAAAAAGGAAGGGAAAGAAAAGTTATAAATATATTTTTATTAAATGAAGCAAAAGAAGAAAATTTAAGGAAAGTGGAAAGCAATTATATTCTTATTATTAATTTATTACTGTAATACTAAAATCTTTAATACTTCTTAACTTCTAATTACCCATTAAAGTCACAACAATAACCAAAACAAAAAAAAAACGAATGTTGTTAGTGTTATTTTTCTCTTGTTATGAAGGGGGTATTCTACTTTAGTAGTGTACAGATACCAATTTTGTCCTTTTTCTCTTCTTTGTTGGTTGAAATTCCAAATCTCTTACATATATTGCTCTTTAATTAACTACTACTACTACTTCTGCTACTACTACTGTGTTAATTTTGTTATATATCTGTTTCAACAAATGGTAAAGCAAAATACAATTCTAAGTTGTCAAACAAACTATGTCATACTCTTTCACTCTCTCAATTGGGCGAAAAGGTCATCACTTTTAGTCTTCAATCTATACGTCTTTCTCTTTCTCTTTCTCTCTTAATCTTTCTCAATCTAATCTAGAAGTAGAATTCAATGTATTTTGTGATTTTGTAAAGTTCCTGTTGACAGAGGTTTATTTTTCATTTTTCTCGTTGTGGGTTTTTTTCGTCATCATTATTGCTAAACTTTTGTGGTTTTGTAGTTTCGTAGTTTTGTACACACATTTACTCTGTCTTATCCGGTCAGCCAGTCACCCGCACCTTTTCTATCTTGATAAAATGTTTGTTTTGGATTCGGTCCATTCGGGTAGTCTTCGTCCTAATTAGGAAACATCTAATCTGAAATTTTCAAATTAGCCCAAAAGAATAAAAAAAATAATTATGAGAAATACTAAAAAAAAAAACTGTGACAAAATGACACAATATGAATAGAAAAACCCCGTGTAAAATAAGTTTCTTAATGATCAATTAGTTAATTTTCTAAGTTCCATGTCAAGTTGTTTTCGACTGTTTTGTCCCGGATCTCAACTCAATCTCTTCGTCATCACCGTCGTTATCGTCATCATAATCACTTGCTAAAAAAATGGCTCAATATGTATTTAATATTTGCCATTTCCGGTTCATTTTCATTTTTAGTCTCTCTTGCTTCAATTGAGTGGTTTTACCGTTTCTTGTTTTGGTTTCTGCCTTAGATGGAGATAGTTGGTTTCTATGTATATGCCATCGCATTATTCAATGTAAATCTTATTGTTGTTGTTGTTGTTCCTGCTATGCTTTGTGGAATAGTTAACAATTAAAGTATGGAAAAAGAGTTTTCCAATTGTTCTAGGACACAAACAAAACACACACACACACCCCTAACTAAAAGCCTCAACCAACTAACTTGAAGGGATTTTTATCTTTGTCTATCAAACTATTGAATATTATACTTTGTAGTTAGAATCGTATTGGTAACTCTCGGGTCTTGTCTAGAGGCGAAGAAGGTCATCTCAGTAGAAATCTCTCTTGTCAAGATTACATATATTATCATCTATACGATCGGATCTAGTCATTCGTGTTGTCAATTACAACCAGACAAAGCCCTGCGCACTTTAAGTTAATGACGGGGAGAATAATAAGGGAGGAAGGGATCAATAGCAATTTGTTGATTCTGTATAAACTTATGTCGTATCTGGGGCCCAACTTGCTCGTTCATATTGCGTGAAAATGAGATCGGTCATTAGTTTTTTCTAGCCGTTCTTTCCCTGTTCTTTGCCGAAACTCTTCACCAAGAAATGCATGACATCATGACGGATATCAGGAGGAAGAAGAAAAAAAAAGCTCATGATTTCTTATCAAAAGCAGTGAAATAATCTAGTAGGTGTCATGATAATTTTGATTTAGTGTTTATTTGCTGCAGTTAATTTAGAATCTTTTGGGGTTAATGGGAATTGTGTAGGTGAGGAGTCACATATTAAACAATAGAACAACAAAAGCCTCCAATTTGTCTCATTATTGTCCCCAGATCATCTCTTCTCCAATAGACTTTTTGAAATGAAGTTTGATGTTTGATCTGAAACAAATCGTTCAATTATGGATATTACAAAGTTGATACTACTTACTTACTTCCTAACAATATTTAAAACGAAAAAGGACATTTTAATGAAATTCCATATAACAAAGGGACTACTCCACAATCATCACCACGAATATTTACCGAAATCAGTTAGATAGTCTTCTTTTTAATGTGTATTACTAAAAAAATCGTTTCCACTCCAACTTAAAACTCTCTCTCTCGTTACTTTCTCTATTTATATATTTTCAGTGAAATATTTAGCCACTTTATCATCAACTGCAACTTTCACCGGAGTTTCACCATCATTATTAACAATATTTGGATCAGCTCCCAATTTGACCAATAATACCGCCACATCACCATGTCCTTCAGCCAATGCATGATGTAAACTAGTCCATCCATCATTATCTTGAGCATTAATATTGATTTTCCCCTTTTCTACCAATAATTTAATGATTGGTATTGATCCAATACTAGCAGCTCGATGTAATGGTGTATACCCTTTTTTATCTTTAATTCGACAATTGGCTTTATAAGTCTCGATTAATTCTTTCACTATATCATAATTATTCTTACTAATAGCTAAATGTAAACATGTAGTCCCGGAATTAGTTTGTAAATTAACATCAAGTTCTGGTTGAGTAGAATTGTTAGAAGTGGTGGTGCTGCTGCTGTTTGCTCTTCTCAATAATTGATTGAAAATGGTAGAATTACCTAATGAGGCAGCAATATGTAATGGTGTCCATCCACTACCATCAACATATTCATCAATATCTAAATCATTGGGAGTTTTCAGTAAGATGTATTGTACCAAATCAGGGTTATTGAATGAAACTGCCCAATGTAATGGAGTTCTTTCATCATTATCTGATATATATAATTTACTTGCTGGTTGTTCATCAATTAATTTCTTGGCTAATAAAGTATTGCCTTCTTTAATAGCATCATGAATGGCAAATTTATTGCTTTGGTTAGCATTACTCATTGTTGTTAGTGCAAGATTTGTGTGTATTAGTTAATTGAGTTGGGTGTGATTTACAGTGGCGGAATAGTTTTTGGTCCTTTTTTTTTTCCTCCCTTAATTTTTCTCCAGATTTTGCTCCGTAATGATTTTTTTTTCTCGTAACACACCACCACCAAAGCACCCCGCCTAATTAACGGTCTACCCGATTTTACAAATCTACAGTAATCTTTTGAGTTTTAACCCTGATAAAAGTTGAAATTAATATTTAATACATATACGCTTATATTTCCTTTTATTTTTCGTTTTTTAATTTCTAAAAATAAAAAATTAACAAATTCCCGTTGTAATTAAAAGAATTGAATCAAACCATTTATTTCATCTAAAATGAAAAAAAAAAATATCAACCTCTATATGACACCCTTATTTAATAGTAGTAACGTCGTTTATTTTTACCCCTTCTTGTTCCACCACCACTTCCTCTTCCTCTTCATCATCACTCGAATCTGAATCACTTGGAGGATGAGCAAAAAATGGTGTTGCTATCACTGTAGTAGGTATATTATTGATATGGTTAATACTATTAATATTCAATGGACTATCAATGATTTCTTGTTTTTGTATTGGTTCATGTCTTTCCTCTTGATCGGACCCATTGTTTCGACTATTGCGAGATAATTGTTTTATCATAGCCGAAGAGTTTTGATAATGTTGAGAATATTCTCGTTGAATTGATTCTAAATACAGTTGATAATCGTTGGATATCATTGAATTATGACTTTTGGATCGATACGTTGCTGAATGTGAATTAGAATGAGAATATGAGTTTGATTGTGGATGTGATTGTGACGATGACGTGAAAGATAACCCGTTAGTTGATGGAATAGAATCTCGTCTTTCTTCAATAGAATTAACACTAGATATTGTCAGGGAATTGTCGTATGGAATTATTGTTAAATTATTCTGATCTTCGCCATTATACAATGGTTGTTGCTGGTGGTAGTGTGGTAGTTGTTGAGGCGATGAATTCTCATCTGATCCTTTATCGTGGTACATTTCATTAGATGATGTCGAGTCTGGTAATTGTGTCATTGGTATTGGATTATAATTCTCATCTAAATGAGCAAAATCAATTTTCGTAGATATAAATTTAGTGGAAACTCTAGCATTATCACAATGAACATACATGTAATCGACTTCTTCTAATTTTAACCCTTTAGTTTCATAAACTGTGAAAAAGACAAATATGGCACCACAAGCATTAAAACTACCCCAGATGAAAAAAATCTTACTACCAATGGCGGCAGTATGTTGACCTGTATCAATTAAATATGGAGTGATGAACGCAAAAATAAAATTGACTAACCAATTTGTAGCTGCTGTCAAAGCAACTGCCTTTTGTCTAATAGATATACCATAGATATCTGAACAAAGGGCCCACGTACAACCACCCCAAGTACTAGCAAAAAATGCAATGAAAACACATGCAAATGAAACACACAAAATCCCATTAACTTCATCATTTTTAACACTGACACCAGCAATGGCAATAATGAAATTACACACGGCCATCCCAACACCTCCCCAAAACAATAACGGTCGTCTACCAACGACATCAATCATCATGATCCCCGGTACTGTGAAAATAACATTGACCAAATAGGTAATGAATGACATAATATAATAATTATTTATCCCTGTTGATGAAAAAAAATTGACTCCATAATAGAAAATAAAATTTATCCCGGAACATTGTTGGAAAAATTGGACACCAATACCAGTTAGCATCCTTAAACCTTGTTTATGTCGACCACCTCCACTTTTGAAACAATCCAAAACAGTCGTTTTCCCATAAGATAATTCATAATCATAATTAGCTTTTATATCGACCAATTCTTCTATTAGATCGTCGTCATCAGGCGGTAGTTTCCGTAATTTACATAATGAATCCAATGCCAGTTGTAAATTATCCTGTTGTACATAATAACGTGGGGATTCCGGTAGAAAAGACATTCCAAAAAATAAAATAAGGGCCCATAAAAACTGTAAACCTATAGGTATTCGATATGATTCTGAATTATTTATTTTCCTTGTGCCTTGACACACGGCACTCGAAACTAAAAGTCCGGCAGTTATACTCCATTGATAAGTAAACACCACTGAACCTCTCAGCCATTTTGGCGACACTTCAGCTTGATATAACGGAACAATAGCAGAAAGGATCCCTACTGATACCCCAGATACAAATCTCCCCACACACATTAGGGCAATACTAGCTGATGCAATTTGTAGAATGTTCCCAGTAATGAATATTAGTCCTGATGACATCATTATAGAAAATTTTCTGCCATATCTGTCAGATGCTAAAGGTGCAATCAATGCACCAATAAAAGTACCTAATGATAAAATTGCCACAAGAATAGATCGTTCATGAGAAGTGAAACTTTTGTTGTTGCTAGGGAAATGAGTGTAAACATATTCCATTTCTAATAGGTCATTGATTAAACCAGTATCATACCCATAAAGAAACCCACCCATAGCTGCCACCAACCCTACTTTGAATGCCGATATCGACGATGATTTTTGTCTCATTTGACGATAATACTCGTCTTCCAATGAAGCATCGTACATTATACGAGTTAAAAATGGAAACACAGATAAATTTTTCATATCTTCGAATACGGTATTATAGGACAAAATACATATGTGGTACCTAATCACTCAAAACAAATAGTTATTCGTAATAAAAAAAAAGAAAGAAAAAAACGTAAAAAGTGATGTGTATATATATGGGGGTATAATTTAACACTTGAATGTGATCGAATTAAGTTATAAAAAAAATAATGTAAGAAGTTCCTGATGATTAAATTGTTTTTCTCTTTTTCTTTGTCTACGTTTGTATGAGCGTGTGTAAATTACAATTAATATCCGAATAAAAATTATTCGACCAAGAAAAAAAAACTAAAGAGGCAAAGTAATAGAAGTTTTGGGGGAACCTTTAAGAGAGAAGAAAATAATTAACATAAACATAAGGATATAATACGGTTATTTATTATAGTTTTTTTCTTATTTTATTGTGTTCATTTAAAATATTATAATAAAGAAGGTGTGGTTGAAAAGAGTAAGATCTAAGATCCCTGTTTAAAAGACCTATTAACTCCGTTGGTGTGGTGGGATTTGATCTGATTAGTGTAAATAGGATCAAAAAAAAAATCTGTCGATGTTTAGTTTCCCCGCACCAAAACGACGACACCAGCAGCAGCAGCAGGGATAGCCGAGAATACGTACCAGAAAATATAACCAGTCTTAACTGAATGTTTACCAGAAACAACATTTCTAAAATTAACCTCAATCCCTATTGGTTAGTTGTCTTCCGCCTCATTTCTTATAAAGGGGAATCAAATCTAAAGTAAAGTAAATGTTGTATTTTTAATACTCGACGCGTAATTTTGACTCTATTTAGCAAAATAACCTCACCAAAATTGGTACTAACCAATTTCTGTTAACTTTCATCTCTAATTCTTAACTTACCCTTTATTAAACAATGCTAAAAACTGTCAACAAAATTTACAAGCAACAAAAACATTACCACATAAGTCCCAGTTCGACTCATTTTTATTTAGAATTACAGTAATACTGATGATGACAAGTGGCACTATCATTTGGTAGCAGTACCCAGTATTGTGGTGTATTCTTGCAGAAGCGAGTGACCGAGAGAAAAAAAAACCAATCTCTTACACACATTGCAATTCAATGAGTTGTAAAAGAAAAAAAAAATGTTTGAACTTTTTCAAGTACAGTGATCATCAAGTTTATCAGAATCCTTTCCACAGCGGCTAACATGAATGTAACTTCACCCAAAATATCTGAAAATGTTCGATTACGTAACAATGGAAACACTCAATTAAAGAACATAACTCGTGATATGAATAATAACGACAATGAATCAAATGAAGATTCGGAGACCAAAGCACCACCAAATTCTTATCGGATATATAACATCTTTAGTATAATTTTGGCGTTATTCCGTAGTTTAATCAAAACTACTAGTAAGACCACTAATTCAGTGTTTCAAATGTCGATGTTTTATATTAATCATTTTATCCTACTAAGTTTATTCTTTATGATTGCCATATATAAGAATTTCCAATATCTTTATCGTCGTGTATATTTAAAATATTTGGCAGTAACTTATTATCCAAGCAAGTCACCACAAGTGATTAGGGAGGACATTAATAAATTGGAAAAGATCCCGAAAATTGTTAGTTGTATATTAGATTTACAGGATGACGAAGATGAAAATGGTGGTAAAGATGGATTAATCAATTCAATTAGTGAGTTGACAGCATGGTCAATGAGTGCTGGGTTAACCAAATTGATTATTTACGAATTCACTGGAGTTTTAATAGAAAACAGTGGTTGTATTGTTGATTTACGTAAGTACATTACGAAAACATTGGTGTTATATTTTGGAACAGAGGCAATTCCAACATTTTCCATTAGAATCCCTCATAAGAATTTGATCATCTATAGTGACAACCATATTGATGGTAATGCAGCTGACTTAGAGATTGATTTGATTAGTCGTATTGATGGGAAGCCAACATTGGTAGAATTGACTAAAACCATGAGTGAATTAGCTGTCAATCGAGAATTACTGATAAGAGATATTACTATTGACTTAATTGATGAAGAATTACATGAATTAGTGGGACCAGAACCCGATCTATTGATTAGCTTTGCCCCATCATTGAATTTGGAAGACTATCCACCATGGCATATTAGATTGAGTGAAATATATTGGGAGCCAGATAATAAGGATGTTAATTATGCAGTATTTCTTCGGGGTTTGCAACAATTTTCCAATTGTAAAATCAATATAGGGAAATAAGGACGTGTTCCAAGTTTTCCTATTGCTTTAAACTTTTTTAACATTGGCGTTCTAGTGGCGGTGGTGGTTGATAACAGTAGTTGCTGTTTTTACTGGATATACTATTATTATCTCTTATCCTTTTTTTTTAAAAAAAAGATAGTATTTCTTCTCCGTTACTTAGCTTATTTTTTATATTTTTATATCTACAAGTAATGTCTGAATAATACAACCATAAATATGTATATTAGTAGGTGAGATACTGAGTTGTATTTCAAGTGTATTAAGTTTGACACGACATGGGACAACAACGTTACAGTTTATATGCCGTAGTACGCGCGTATTTCCGTGTCCAGTTAAGGTGCCAATTTCTTTTTTTAGTGTGTGTCCTTTAGGTCACATTTTTTATGCTGAAATTATTTGCTGTCCATAGATTGTTTGTCCAACAATGAACAACAATTAATATGAGAGTGAGTGAGTGTGTGTCTAACAAACCAAAAAAAAAAATCAAAGAAAAATCGAGAGAAAAATTTGATTTGTTGTTATTTTCAATTCTTTTCTTTTGCCTTTTTTTTTGTCCACTTATCCAATCTTTTCCAACGAAAGCAACCCAACTTTTTAATCAATCTATCAAATCTAATTGATATTTTAAAGGAATCAGTTGATTTAAAAGAAAAAGGAAAAAAAAGACAAGAAAAAGAAAACTACAATTAAAGATTAATTGATATCTTAATACCACTAACTACAGAAAAGTCTTTGTTTTTATATTTTTTATTTATTTGGAGATCAGAATTAACAAATCATCCAATATAATAAATATAATCAATCATAAAAGAATCATCTATCTTTAATTTTTTTTAGCATTACTAGATTTTCAGATAAAAACTGTATTTTATAACTGTTATCGGTTCCACTTGTTCATTTATCAAAAAAGAAAAAATATTGTTGTAATTAGTCATGGGTTTATCATTTTCCAAATTATTTGCTAATCTCTTTGGTAACAAAGAAATGAGAATCTTGATGGTTGGTTTAGATGCTGCCGGTAAAACCACTATATTATATAAGTTGAAATTGGGTGAAATTGTCACCACTATTCCAACCATTGGTTTCAATGTTGAAACCGTTGAATACAAGAATATTTCATTCACTGTATGGGATGTCGGTGGTCAAGATAAAATCAGACCATTATGGAGATATTATTTCCAAAACACTCAAGGTATCATTTTCGTGGTTGATTCCAACGATAGAGATCGTATTGCTGAAGCTAGAGAAGAATTACAACAAATGTTGAATGAAGATGAATTAAGAGATGCATTGTTATTAGTGTTTGCTAACAAACAAGATTTGCCAAATGCTATGAACGCCGCTGAAATAACTGAAAAATTAGGTTTACATTCAATCAGACAAAGACCATGGTACATCCAAGCTACTTGTGCCACTACTGGGGATGGTTTATACGAAGGTTTGGAATGGTTATCTACTAACTTGAAAAACTCTTCATAAATGGATTAAGTTAAGTTAAGTTAAGTCAAATTAAATTAAGTTAAGTTTTGTTCTTTTGTTGTCTTTCTTTTTTAGAATAATAAAGATTATTTTTGGAAAATAAAAATAAAGAATCAAAAATACAGAAAACATTAACTCTAGCCACAAATCTTACAATGACAATTTGTAATTGCTTATCGGGATTTTGTTGATTATTATCTTTCTATTTTTGTTTTCCCTCTCTAATATTGTTCCCACTTCACCACTTCACCACTTCACCTCTTATCTTTATTATTATTTTACTGGTGGAGCGGAACATTTCATTTTTCTAAACTATATAAGAACAATGTATTCAAAATAATAGCATTTAAAAGTTTATTTTCGTAGAAAATTATTTACGTTGGAATTTTGAAATCAACATTCGTAAAAAAGGGGTAAATATTTTTTCGAGCGCGTTTTTTGATTCGTTCAAGCCTTAAAATAGAGGAAGTGTTGATAAACAAACATACACACAAATACATAAAGCCCTTTTGCGTGTGAAATATTTTTGTTATCAAGACAAGCAAACAAGCAACACTTTAACTAATACATAGTCGTAAAGAGCAGTTGATCAATAAATACTGAATAAGATTATCAAACTGTATTCGTAGTTTTGGAGTTTGTCAGTCAAGTCTCTAAACACACATATTGTCCGATGCTATACGGAATGGGGCGTTACAAATATGCAAACTTGTATTTGAAAGTAAATTCTATTATTTTCTTCTATCGTATGCATACCGATTATTATCACAAGGACAATTGCCCATTGTTGTGTGGAATAAATTTAAAATCCTTCTTATTGGTGTCTAGACTTTGCTTTTTGTGGTGATTAGGGCTTTAGCCCTATCACGTGAAATACTGTATATAGGAAAACATTACTTATAGTGCGATAAAACATATTTTTTTTTTTGTATTAACAAATATGTCTGAAGTTTTGTCCTAGTGTATTCTCACTGTTTTTCCTTTTTTTTCTGGTAGTATCAATTAACGCTTAGATCCAATACAGTTTTGGTAACTTGTACACGAACAAAATCTCAAATTTGTTACTGTGTGAACCAACAAGGAAGAGAAAAAAAAACCCATACAAAAATTTTTCAGTATCAAGGAATTAGAAGAGACGTTTAAATCAACAAAGTTCAAATCTATCAACAATGGTATGTTTAATATCGATATTATCCATAGATGTACATGTATCCTAATGGGTTTCATTATTTGGAAAGTTATGTTTATGGGAGTTCTATTTATTAAGATATGGGATAAGAATTAAAGTATTGGATGAGTAGTACAAGACCAACAAAGAGAAATAGCCCCCTTTCCCTCCACTATTCAATATACTCAACAACATTATCAAGTTAAAAGTTCAGAAGATACACGTAAATGAAAAGTTAATACCAAGAAGAATACAAATTACCAGTCCATACCGTGTTTGGGTTTAGATTACTATATTTTACAAGAAACATATTATATGAAATGATACCCAATCCACAGCGACTTTTCAGATAGCCAAATAACTAAGCAACTCAAGATAACATAGGATCATGCATCAATCACAAATGAAACATTAATACTAACTAACTTTTTTTTTATTTATTAGGCCGGTGTTAAAACTTTCGAATTAAGAACTAAATCTAAGGAACAATTAGAATCTCAATTGGTTGAATTGAAACAAGAATTGGCCACTTTAAAAGTTCAAAAATTACAAAGACCAAGTTTACCAAGAATTCACACTGTTCGTAAAAACATTGCTAGAGTATTGACTGTTATTAACTTGAATCAAAGAGAAAATGTTCGTGCCTTTTACGCTGGTAAAAAATACATTCCAAAAGATTTAAGAGCTAAAAAGACTAGAGCTTTAAGAAGAAAATTGACTAAATTTGAAGCTTCTCAAGAAACTGAAAAAGCTAGAAAACAAAGAATTGCTTTTCCACAAAGAAAATTTGCTATTAAAGCTTAAATAACAACATAAGGGGGAAAAAGTATATTTTTAATTGTATAATTTTTAGCATAAAGAAGAGAAAATATAAATAGTCTTAATATATTATAAAGTAACGTTTATAAGATAGTGGCAGGGGAAAAGTGGTGATGTTAGACTTAGCTTCACCTTAAAAAAAAGACTTCAGTCGATTTGTAAACACTTCCTAGAGCAAGTTCATAATTGTAATTTTTTTATTCGTTGTGCCTATTTAAACTAAATACAATTTTATACCATTCTTTACTCTTTCATGACAACATCTTCATCTTCATCATTATTACTTTGCTTTTGTGAGCTTTTCTTTTGTTGTTTGAAATCTTGGATTTTTTGTTTCAATTCCACATCATCAATCACATCTTCAAGTTTTAATGGTACACGATTAAATGGATCAGTTGAATCACTCAACAAATGAGCTTTAATCGTCGACCTATCAATACTGACTCTAGATGATGGTAAAATAACTGGATCTTCCATTAATGTAAACATCAATGGATCTAAAAATTCATCAGGTATTTCACCCAATTCAAGTTCTTCATTCTCTTCGTCTAATCGAGCTTTTTCGGCCTTATTCGCAAATTCAATCAATCCATTAATGATTTCATTTTTAATAAATGTTTTTGTAGTCAAGATTTTCTCGGCTTTTTGGAAATAAACAATATTAAATGATCTACCATCTCTAGCAACAGCAATAACAAATTCTGGTTGTGCCGATAAACTAACATATATTTCACATAAATCACTCAATATTTTTTTAGGTTCAAATTGATATTTCTCTGGTTCAGCAACTTTTAAATTTGAACATCTTGGACCTACCAAAATCGATAAATTGTAATCTAACATACCAGCTAATCGATCAACAATTTCAGGTAAAACAAATCCTCGAGGAACTTCTTTAGTAAACAATTTAAATAATTCCATTGTCTTATTTGATAATCCCATATAAGATTTAACTCGACGTTCATCCTCTTCCAAATTTTGAGCCAATTCTTCATCTGTACCCATAGTTTCATTTGCTTCACCACCAGATTCTCTTTTTTTAATTTCTTGTTGATAATCATGAATAGAATTCAACAAATTAAATGTTTCATCCAACAAATATGTAGTATCATTCAACATACGAGCAATAAATCGAATGAAAAAATCAACATTATTCTTAGAATAATCAGTTAACTGAAAACGATAACGAGGATTCTGCCATAATTCTTCCAATATTACCGAAATATAATAACGACTATTAAATTTATCGTAGAATTGTGACGAGGCGCCCGTTTTTTCTACCATGACATAAAAATCAAGTAAAGAATACAAAAGATTATCCATTACTAATTGATTACCATTGAAAATATTAGAAATAAAACCCGGTGCCCCATTTTGCATAGGTAAGGATCCCATAAATAACAATTCAACCAAATTTGCTTTCATATGAGGATTACCAATTAATTCTGGACATCTTAATAAAATCGTCAGAAATTCAACGAAAATATTTAATTTATTCTCATTAGAAACCAAGGGGCATCCAATAAATCTAGTGGAAAATTTACAATAATTAATGATACCTTCTAATATAAATTCAGGATAATATTTCCAAGGTTCTGGAGTTTTCGTTTTCAAAAATTCATGATCATCTAATTGAGAAACATTAGAAATCTTGAAAATTGGTATAGAAAGCTTGACTTGAGGATATTTATGTTGTGGATCAATCAATCTTGTGATAAATGTGGTAGCACCAACAACAAAATCAAAAATTTCCAATTGATGATCACGATCATCAAAAATAGCTTTAATAACATGTCTTTGAGCTCTCATATTGATAATGGCATTTTTTAAATTTGGCAATTCACGTCTCATCAATTGTTGCATCATGGGATTCATTCCAGGTATTGGATGTTCAGATTCAATAGCTTCTAATCTTTGTTCCATTTGGTCAAGTTGACGTTTTACACGATCATATTTGACAAATATACCACCAACACCATAATGCAAATAAGCCAATGTTAAGTTGAAACAATCAGAAATAAAATTAGGAGGAGGAGTAGGAGTTAAATTATCACTTGATGATTCCTGTTTTCTTTTGGCATAGTATTCATTTGATTCTTCAATAGTGGAATTCACTCTTGATTCCTCCTTAATATCAATTAAATCACTTTTAAAAAAATAATCAACATCTATTTTATCAATTTTACCAAATGTTGGATAATCCAAAAATGGTAAACTTAATCTGATGAAAACAACCGATATATTATACATTATACCATCACTAGCCAATTTTTTGAAATCAGCATGACTACCTCTTCTTAAATGACTCAAGTTTATTAAATTACCTAGCCATTGCAACAAATCTTCTCTGGTTTTAGTTGAACCTCTGATTAGTTTATCAATAATAACAAACAAATGATCAATGATCACTTTATATTCTGTTTGCATCGATCCATAAAGATTGTTGATTTGTACCGGTGACATACTGTTAGTTTCTTGTCCAAAATAAAAACTAGCCATATTATCTAACAATGGAGAAATTCTTAATAATGGACCCAACAATGTTTTGTGTTCATAATCCAAAGCCTTGGTTTTATCTGGAGGTTGAAACCCTTTTATTTGTGAAAAAATAGCTGCAACAGGTTTAATTGAAACTAAAAATTGGAAAACAGAGATATAATTCAAGTAATTCCTTTCATTTAAATTTGCTTGATATAATCGAGCACTCAAATATGGGAAAAATAAATTCAACAATTCAAGTAAAGATTCTTCCTCTATACTGACTTGAATAATATCACTCAAAAATGACGATAAATCCCCAAATCTGTCAATAAACAAATCAAGTGATTTACGTAGATCATTATTGACAAACATATCGGGCATTTGGAAACTCATATTCCCATAAGCAGCCACAAGACTAATGATCTTGTTTAAAATTGCCACTTTATCTTCGTAGAATAAAGATTTCACAGCAAGTGTTCTTTTGGTTTTGAATGCATTGTGATAAACCGTGTACAAATATTCCATTGGTGTTTTGTATTGTTTTGGAACACCTAATTCAGTTAAAATTTCCATAAAAATTGATTCAATGTGGTCTTCATTTAATTTAACATTACTGTCACTTAATTCATAAGCCAAGTTAGGTAAAAAAATTAAACCTTTAGAACTATCCGACAGTTTCGTTGTTGTTGCCCGGAAAATGTATTCCAACTCCAATTTAATCCATGATGAAATTTGATCTTCTTTCAGTAATGTTTGATCTACAGGAGTATGACCAGATACAGTTGGTTTAGCAGGGGGTTCCAGTATTGGTTTAGGTGTGTTTGGTGTTGTTTTTTCACTTTTTGTATTGTTGTCATTGGTGGCAACAGTAGTAGCAACGTTGGTGGTTGACGTGTCTGCAGTGGGAGATTGTTGCCGATTTGGTGTGGTGTTTGCAGAGCTTGCTAACTTGGCCAATCTTTTGGCTCTCACATCATCAGCACTCGACATGGTTTCCTTTTTTAAACTCTATTTCTTTCCTGACAAAATGGGATAATACGGATTCAAACGGATAGGGTAGTGGAATATCCTGAGTTCGGATTAAGAATCTGAGAATCCCATAAAAATGTTGTTCGTGCCGAGAAAGTTCGCAGGAAATTCAGAGACGTACGCACACACCACAACCAGACAAAAGAAAAAACAACTACGTACACCCAAATCAGTTGGCGTTATATACAGCACCAACCAGTGCCACCACCAGTGCCAATAAATACCACAGGCTCCTTTAAACGTCTAGCCCTATCATACCAAACGAAGAATTTTGAAAATCCAATCCAACCCAACGAAACAGAACAAAAGAAAAAAATTTATTTCACCACGACAAAACAACAACAACAACCCTTTTTTTACTTTGACAAATACTTACAAAATTATTCTTTTTGTTTCTTAACGCCCAAAATAAAACCAAACCGAAAGGGAAAAAAAAATTCCTTCCTACAAAAGAAAAAAATTATCTTCATTCTCTCCAATAATCATTGTACGGTCTAATACAAATCAACCAACTTATATCATATTTGTTGTTAGAAAATCATTATTGAGTGCTTTGTTTCTTTTTTTTTACAAGAAAAGGGAATTCAATCGAGTACAATTTCCACAATTTCCACAATTTCTTGACATTGACTTTTACATATTCTACTCGGTTACATTGTTTTGAGATTTGAATTTATATAAAAACTTCAAAACTCTTACACTCGTCTATCTACTACCACCCAATATATACCGACACCAAAGTTCATTTGTTCAACTTTTTTCTTTTTTCTTTTTTAGCTGCTTCAAAGGGTTTCCAGATCAACATTTTTCACCTGTGTGGGATTTGGGTTTATTTCTAGAGTTTAAACAATAGCATATAACTTTTTTGGTTGCTCTGATTTAGCTATATATTTTCTAAGGATTTGCAATGCCCAACAACGTTTCAACCGTGCCAGCTCAAGGTATGGACAAGAACCATACTGCTATCCCATCGTCACTTCTTACAGCTCTTTCTAAGCAACAGGATAAGCTTTATATATTACATTTGGAGAAAGATTTGATTAAATTTATCAAGAATTCTGTGTTGGGGAATATCAAACAACCCGAGTATATCATTCAAGCCCAATACTTGAAGAATAGCTACTACAGATTATTGAGTCATCAATTATGTCAATATTACAATTTACAACATTGGAACAACACCTTTAATGAAATAATTGTCACACCAATTCCAAATTTTGATTATCAACAGTTTATAAAGGCTATCGAAAGCTCAGATAACAACGAAGGAGGTGAGTTTGTCAAAATTGTCAGTGTTGCCCATAAATATAAATCAGAAAATACAGCCACCACCACCAACAACAACACAAACACCGACGCCCCAGAACAGCCAAACAAACCAGCACCAATAAAGAAACTAATGGTTAGAAAAATTATTAATAAACCTGTGAGTGATCCAACCCCAGGGCAAGCTCCAGGTACGCCAGAAAGTGAGGTTAGTGATCTAACGAAAGAATTAGATGAAAGTAAATTGATACTGGAAGACACAGGTCTGAGCACACCGATTTCTGAATCTTCAGAGAACACTACTAATAATATCGAGTCTCAAAGGGCGTCCAAAGAAGCACTTTACATGAAACTAAGGGAAGAGATATTTGAAAACAATAACGAAGAAGAAGAGGAGGAGGAGGAGGAAGAGGAGGACGGCGATTATGGTACAACCGATTCTCAAGAAAGTAACAATCGAAGTTACAAAACTCACAACAATTTCATCAAAGGACGAAATCACGGTAATTACAGTGGTTACAAGACTACCCCATATCAACAACAACAACTACAACACCAACCACCAATGTATAACACTATACCGATGCCCGTTCCATATCAATTCAATCCTAATTCACAAGGGCCACCAATTCCAGGGATGATTTACAGTCCATATTATCAACCAATGATGTATGGATATGCACCAAACTATCCTGGAGCCCCCACCAACAATAATAATGTTGTACCAGCTCCCAAATACGACAAGGAAACAGAGAGAAGAATATTGAACAATCCGTACATAATATTACCCAATGATACTAAAAATGGTAAAAATAATAATTATAGTAGCAAACATACTAAGCATAAAAAACAATTTACCAATACTAATATATGAGTGATTTAATGTCCTTGTTGTTGTTATCATAGAATGAGTAGGCTTTGTAGTAAAACCAGAATAAAAAAATATAACAAGAAATTGAAGAATAGTTTTGTGCATTGTTAATAAGGTAACTTAGTGAACAGAGTTTACTTCATTCTTACTACCAGAGGTTTAAAAAATGACTTATAAGCTCGTCAAGAAGGCAATTTCAAAGCAATTCTAAAATAAAAGAAATAATGAACACAAAATAATCAAACAATAAATTAATAAATAATTGGAAATCATTATTGACACATCTTATTGGAATTTTGTAGTTTTTGTACACACACACACATACATGTATTCATACATGTCATACATAACATACCAGTTAATACTTTGATCTGTCTTTGGTGTCTGTCTGAGTCTCTCTCTCTCTTATACTTGCGGCGTCGTTTCCTTTCTCACGAGGCAAAATGGACTCTCTCCCTCTCTCAACTCTCAACTCTCTCGAAAGGAAAAAAGAAAACTGTAAACTAAAAAATTGTTACTTGTCCTTTTATCGTGTTGAGATTTTACATCCATTTCTACAATCAATCAATCAATCAATCCTCCCCTTAAAAGAAAAAAAAAAACTCACATACCTTCTTTACAACCATATTCTAGTGTGAATTCTATTTCTTTATTATTTTTATACATTTCTTGTTTTATATTATTCTAGTAAATTGAAAAGATGTCCAATTCTAACGTTGATGATGATTTAGTTCCTGAAAAAGTTGAAGGATACACTGTTGGTGAAAAGAAAACCATTGATGAATACAAAAACTTGGATGCCGAAGATGAAAGTTTGGCTAAATGGAAGGCATCATTAGGATTAACTGCTGACACTAAACCATATCCAGTTAAACCAGGTGACAAGAGAAAAGTTGTTGTTACTGAATTGGCATTGGAATTCCCTGAACAACCAGATTTACAACCAATTAGAATCAATTTAGAAGATAGTGATGGAAACACCATCGTTGATAAAGAAATAAAATTCAACATTAAAGAAAAATCAATTTATCAATTGGTGGTTAAATTTAGAGTTCAACATGAAATCATCACTGGATTGAAATATTTACATCTGGTCAAACGTGGTGGTATAAGAGTTGAAAAAGTTGAAGAACCATTAGGTTCTTATGCTCCAAACACTATTGATAAACCATTTTATGAAAGAAAATTTGCTGAAGTTGAAGCACCAAGTGGTATGATTGCTAGAGGTACCTATAGTGCCATCAGTAAATTCATTGATGACGATGATAATGTGCATTTAACAGTTCCTTGGAGTTTTTCCATTACTAAATAGATTAGAATATTAACATGAGTAAGGTAAAGAAAGAAGAAAGGTCGACTTTTTGTGCATAATTTAATGAAATAAGATTTTAAGATTTTTTTTTTTAATTTTGTAATTTGTGATAATAAATTGAAACATACAAGTATTCTTGGATATAAGGTTGTAGAGATCAAGAGATGAAATAGGTAAATCTAATTGCTTCTAGCGATTGCTGACTCTATTAGCAATGAGCACCAAAGGGGCTGAAAAACTGCTTGCTCTAGATAAGCAGATAATGCTGTCAACTTTATGGCTTTACATATATATCTATTACTCTATGTGTCTAACTCTATCCAGTAAGTTGACGTGTCTGATCATATCCATACCTTGTTTTATTAAACAAATTGGCATAAGGCTGTATCAAATCAACGTAAATCCATTTGTTTGTTTGCAACAACCGAATTCTATATCATCTTTTTAGGTTTTTTCAGACGTCTCTCAGGAATATAAGGAGGAGCACGATTTACTGTTTTAGAATTTGAAATAAAGGTGGCAACCTTATTATTCTTATTGTTAGTACCATTCCTAATAGACTGTACACTCAGGAAACCATTCATTAAAGATTGTGCACTCAGAAACCCAGAATTACCAATACTTTTACTTGGCTTATCTTCTTCTTCTGTACCCACTGAAAATACCATAGGCTCTCCACTAACAAATCGCCTAAAACTTTTCTTGTAGGTTTCATAAAACCGAGTCCAATTGAGGTTTCCTGTTGGGAACTGTTTACCCAATAATTTATACAATACTCGCAAATTGTTCACATTAGAGAATGCCAATTGAGTACGAGCCAAATTCTTTTTCAATGGCTCCATAAATCTGGATTCTTGATTCAATGCTTCACCATAAAAAACGTTTGATTGACTTTCAATATAAGATGAAATGTACAATAAAACTTTGGCCCTAGTGACAGCCACATAAAAACATCTTCTCTCTTCATTCAAATTTTCATCATTATCTCCAAAACTATTTCTAAACAGGAAACCAGCTGGTAATAATCCGTCAGTTAACCCCTGTACAAAAACCACGGGCCATTCGAGCCCTTTGGATCCATGAATCGTACTCAAAGAAATACACAGTTTCTCTTCCTTGGCGGTATCATCCCCAGTACTTTCAGATCCATTTTTTTCAACTTCATCATTTGTTTCGTATAATCCCACAGATTCAATAAATTGAGCAAGGAAATTACGATCACCTTCATCAACAGCATCATCATCTTCAATATCACCACCAATATAATCAGGTAGAATTTCATCTTTTGGTTTAAACTGAACTAATAAATTCCCTACTTCTTCAACATTCAATCGTTTGCTCCGTTCTTCATCATTTTCAAACTCTTGTTTCAATTTCGAGCTTTCATAAATCAAATCAAACAATTCTTTTGCTGTGTTCGTCATGTCTTCGCCAGAAAGTGCTTCCATCTCATATAATTTCTTCTTGACTTTAGTTATCATTGTATAATACTCTTCTACACCTTGTATTTGTTTTTTAGTCAATTTTATCTCTGGTTCCTCGGACTTCTTAGTCATTGCCAATAAACATTGATGTACTGATTTGCCTTGTTTAACTCTTTTCTCAATAACTTTCTCTATGTTTTCTAACGTCTTTGAACCTATCCCTCTTTTAGGATAATTCAAAGTTCTTATAACTGCTGCTTGTTCATATTCATCAGAACAAACTTTCATATAATCCATAATGGCAATAACTTCTTGTCTATCCCAAAAGGCTTTCCCACGAATCATTTTATATGAAAGTCCTCGTTTAACTAATTCATCTTCCAAAGCTCTACTTTGATAGGCAGCACGAAATAACACAGCAATATCCTTCTCCTGTACTGCTGAGTTTGGGAGCGACAACAAATGAGAAATTTGGTATACAATCCATTTGGCTTCTTCCTTTGCTGAATTTAAACAAGAATAAACTGGTTTGATAGAAGAATCTAATTGAGATTTCAACATTTTGGGCATTCTACCTTTTTGTTGATTCATGAGTGATTCAGATATATTTAAAATACTAGACGTTGATCGATAATTTTCATTTAAAGATATCTTATCCAAACTTAGATTTAGCTTGGTATAATAAGTTGACATTTTTTCAAAATTAATTGATTGGGCATCTCTAAAGGCATAAATACCTTGATCAGGGTCTCCCACTATAGTTACATTATTTTGATACTTTGGATCACCATTAGTGTTCCCCTTGGCAAAATGATACATTAACCGTAATTGGATTTCATTAGTATCTTGAAATTCATCAACCAAAACATGTTTAATATAATTCAATACAGGGAAATTTTCCACCAACCTATGACATTCAAGCAAACAATCATCGAAATCTAATTTTTTAAGGTCAGTTAATAATGCTTGATATTTTTCATAAAAGAACGCAAGTGCTGGATTTCTTTTCAGTTTCCCAGAATACACATCATGGGAAATACAATTTGATTTCAAACTAGAAATTTTTTTCAGAATAACCGATAGATCAAGACCATGATATTTTTCATTAGCTTTATGAGAACGAAGTTTTTGTAATGACTCTTCACCAAAACTATCCAATCTTTCAATATCTTTAGCAGATAAATTTGTCAACATAGTTTTCAATATATAAGATTTATCTCTTTCATCAGCAATGGTATAGTTTT
>OKKB01000252.1_pt1 | contig 21563 bp, 14 predicted proteins | sample 1613931 | NCBI WGS metagenome assembly OKKB01 (sample SAMN04436893, study PRJEB24849) | human gut metagenome | biome: human gut; feature: NICU; material: stool | host: Homo sapiens | place: USA: Saint Louis, MO | collected 2012-02-08
GGATTAATCTCATCTAAAAATTTTTTTTTTCAATTCATTTCATTCCATTCCATTTCGAGTTTTGTTGTTTCATTCCAAGTCATTAATATACCTTTTTCATTTTCTTACAACCAACATTAAACAAATACTATAACTACATATACATATAAGCCTTTCATATTTCAATCTGGGGGTGTGAATACTTTTTTATTTATTTATTGAGTTTTTGAGATAAACATGTCTTGGACACCTGATCCGCAAGCATTAGAACAATTGAAACATATTTTCAAAGGGACTTTATCGAGTAATAATGAAGAAAGAAGATTAGCCAATGAAGCGTTAATTCAAGCAAAACAACAACCCGAAATTGAAAATTATTTATTTACTTTATTAATCGATGACGGTAATGGTAGTAGTAATGGCTCTAGCAATGGATCAACTACAGCAACTACTGGTACTACTACAACTACAAGATCAGATGTTCGTGCAGCAGCAGGGATTAATTTGAAAAATAATATATTAAAGAATAAATCTATTGATCGAACTTATTTAATAAACAATATTATGAAAGGATTAATGTCACCTGATTCATTAGTAAGAAATATTACTGGGAATGTCATTACTTCAATGTTTTCAATTTATGGATTAGATAATTGGTCTTCTGCTTTAACTGATTTGTTAAATTTGATTCAACAACCTCCTATTGGTGATAATAATAACAATAGTTATATCCCACAAGAGGCAGCCATGAGCGCTCTAAGTAAAATATGTGAAGATTCTTATTTAGAATTAGATCGTGAATTCCAAAATAATCGTCCTTTGAATTATTTAATTGGAGAATTTTTGAAATTGATTGAACAACATCCAAGTGGTAAAATTAAAGCTGGAGCCATTCATTGTATAAATCAATTTATCCCTTTGAACACACAAAGTTTTTTAATTGTTTTAGATGATTATCTTAATAAAATTTTCAATTTAGCTGGTCATGATGGTCAACAAAATAATGAAGTTCGGAAAAATATTTGTACGTCATTCTTATTAATTGTTGAAACTAGACCAGATAAATTATTACCTCATTTAGATGGAGTAATCAATTATTGTTTACATTTAATGCAACAAGATACTAGTACTGAAGTTTCATTAGAAGCTTGTGAATTCATGTTGGCATTAGCAACTAATAAAGAATTGAATGTTTTCACACCCGAGAAATTGAAAATAATTTTACCAATATTATTAGATAAAATGGTATATTCAGAAGAAGAAATTTTCCTTATTGAAATTGCTGATTCTAAAGATGATGCTAATGTTGTTGATAAAGATGAAGATATTAAACCCACCAATGCCAAATCGAAAGAAACTAGAAATGGCAATTCACGCAATTCTGGTTCTGGCGATGACAACGGAAACGACGATGATGACGACGACGATGATGATGATGACGACGATGATGGTGAATTGGAACAATGGAGTTTAAGAAAATGTGCTGCTGCCACATTAGATGTATTGAGTGAATCTTTAGCTCAAGAAGTATTATTGGTGACTTTGCCCATTTTACAAGAAAAAATCGTTTCACCAAATTGGCCAATACGTGAAGCAGCCATATTAGCCTTTGGAGCCATGAGCAATAGTTTTATGAAATTATCAGGTAATGAATTACCTAGTTTGGTGCCATTTTTAGTAGACCGTTTGCAAGATAATGAACCCAGAGTACGACAAATAACATGTTGGACATTATCGAGATATTCTACTTGGGTTAGTGAAGAAGCTCATGAAGGTGGTCAATATGCCAATTATTTCCAACCAACATTCCAATCTATTGTTGCTTGTGCCTTGGATTCGAAAAAAATCGTCCAAGAAGCTGCATGTTCAGCATTATCTTCATTCATTGAAGAAAGTGATGCTAGTTTAATTGAATTTTATTTAGAACCCTTATTACATCATTTTGCTAAATGTTTCCAAGTTTATCAACGGAAAAATTTGGTGATTTTATATGATTGTGTGCAAACATTTGTTGAAAAAATGGGGTATGAGAATTTATCATTGAAACCAGAATATCCACAAACATTATTACCACCTTTATTAAGTAAATGGGAACAATTAGATGATGATGATACTGATCTTTGGCCATTATTAGAATGTATGGCATCAATTGCTGCCTCATTAAGAGAAATTTTTGCCCCTTATGCTGTCCCTGTATATGAACGGGCCACGAAAATTTTATCCAACTGTATATTATTAGATCAAGAATGTCATACTGATCCTGCTATTGACCCACCGGAAAAAGATTTTATGGTGACATCATTAGATTTGATTGATGGATTAGTACAAGGGTTTGAATATCATTCGGTTGATTTAATCAATCAAAATCATAAATCTAATTTGATTGAATTAATGTTGATTTGTTTTGAAGATTATAATGGTGATGTTAGACAATCAGCTTATGCATTATTAGGAGATTTGGCCATTTTCACCATTGAATTGTTAAAACCTTATTTACGACAAATTTTCATATCAATTGGTAATGAAATCAATAATCGTACTTACGAAACTTATCCTGTTTATAATAATGCTATATGGGCATTAGGTGAAATGATCATTAGATTACCAATAGAAGAAACTAAACCATATATTGATAATTTAGTGGATTTGTTAATCCCTGTTCTTAACAGCAATGATATTCAATCTACAGTAGCAGAAAATGCCGCTATTTGTTTAGGAAGAATGGGGATTAATGCTGCTGAATTAGTCAATGGGAAATTAAATCAATTCATTGAAGCATGGTGTTCGAGATTTTTATATTTAATTGATAATAATGAAAAGGAAACTGGTTTCCAAGGTATTATTAATATGATTAATTTAAATCCTGATAATGGATTTGGAGGATTATCAACTCAACATGGTAAAAAAAATTTAGCAGCATTTTTAGCTTGTATTGGAAATTATCAAGAAATTCCTTCAAATGAATTACAACATTTATTTATTGATTTAATTAATAATTATAAATCTTTATTAGGAAATGAAAATTGGAATCAAATATTACAATTTATTGATCCAGAAATTAGAAATCGATTGAATAGTATATAAGATCATGTACACACACACACACTCACCATACACACCATACATCACCCTACAATCCTCATTCACATTCAACCTCAACATATGTTACCAAATTTTTTATTTTTTTTGCAACAGTTGATACTTACAGTCCAATCAATTTTAATTTGTTGTGGCTTCATTCTATTTCCACACAACTTTCATATATAGATATATAAAAGATATAGGTATATATATACATATATAGTTTTTTGCTTTTCATTAATATTTGTGCATTTTATTCATTATCATCAGTTTTCCTAATTCCGGCTTTGTTTACTACTCTATCATTAACCGTGATGCTTCATTCATATAGAACATCATTCACTAATGTAATAGGCAAATCCCAAACACCACTTGGTGCCTTATGAATAAATTCAATCGAATTCTCCATTATTGAATCATCACCACCACCCATATCCTCTTCTTCTCCTTCTTCTTCTTCTTGTTTTTCCACTTGACTAACCTTTTTCTCACCGGGGAACACGGAATTTTCATCAATTATACAATGAATATCGTTTAAAGGTAATGTTAAAACTTCCGTATTATATAATGCAAATACCCAATACGCAAATAACATCAACATTAATGAATAACTAGGAATAGCAATACTCCAATATTTATTAGGATAATAATCTATTGATAATTTATGTAATAAAGAATCGGGTAATAATGTCCAAATTATCCATATAATTAATCCAATGGTACTTATTATATGAATGGAAAATCCTCGATATTCTGCTTCCAGCAGCAGAGTAATATTTGATACAGTGACATCGGATTCTCTGGCAAGTTTATCATCTTCAGGTGCTGGATCTGGATGAGAAGATGACAGCAGTAGCTGCTGTTGCAGTGGTTGCGGTTGTGGTTGTGGCAGTGGTGAAGGAGATCGTGATAATACAGATAGTATATTTAGATGATATGACATTGTTTGTGTTATGGCAGTAGGTTGGGTTGGTATAGAGAATTGAAGTAATTGAGGTATTGAGTTTTTTGTTTGGAACAAAAATGGCGGTTTATTTTTTTCAACACCCCAAAAATTGGTATGAATTATATGGTCATAATGAAGTTCAGACTTGCGATACCAGACAAATAGTATGTATAAAAGTATAATTGCCCAATTTTCAATACTCTTTCTTACATGTATTGTTTTACATTTACTTGAATCTGCTTTCTCTTTTTGGTTAAAATGGAATATCATATATTTATTTCCTTCATTAAACTACATATACACCAACAAAAAAGGGGTTTTTACACCAATTGTTTTCTTGATCCTCTAAAGAATAATTGAACAATAGTAATTTGTAAGAATCCCATTCCTACCATCAATAAGACTTCAAAAATGGAGAAATAATAAATTCTTGATTCAGTTGACACAACTGTAGCTTGATTTCTATTATTTCTTGTTTTATAATATTGCATAGCTTTATATAATCCATCCAATTGAGCATCAATTCTATCAATGGTGGTTTGCATATTTTCAACATGAGTTAATGGTTTAACATCGGGTTGATTTGGTAGATTTGCTCTAAATTTTTCAGCATTATCTTCATTTTCAAATTTAATTTCAAAATCAATCACTTTTTCAGCAAATGTTGACATGGTATTTGAGAAACAAAATTCATATTCACCAACAAAATCAGCATTGAAAACAAAATCACCTTGTCTTTGTTTAGAATCAGAAACAACTTTATTACCATTAGGATCAACAATTTCATAATCAACATCAAATGATCCACCACTTTGAACGGCAAAATAATAACGAATTGGAACTTTTGGTTTTTCAGTGAAAATATAATAACATGATTTTTGATTTGCTCCCAATATAAAAGTAAATGCTGATGCAGAAATGAATTGAGTCAATCCTAAAACACATAAAATTAATGACCACATTATGAAATTTTGTTGATTGATTATGAATCCCTTGTTAAAACTAGTTTAATATAGTCTAATCAAATGGTGGAGACACTGGTATGAAAAGAAGGAACTATTATTAGTAGCAAAATTTTTTTAGTTTTTTATGCGTTGGTAAGATCGACAACCAAAAAAAAAAACAACAGTGAAAAAAAAAAAAACTTGAGTGGACGGGACGCGGTAGGTGGTGAAAAAAAAAGTCGTGTTCCAAACGATCCAGAACTAGAACTAAACCAATTCAAATGACAAGCAACAAATTAAGAAACAGCACTACATTACCTGGTACGGGATCATGCTAAATATATTTACAAGAACGAATATATACATCAATAAAAACAACTTTTTTTTCTAAAATTATTGTTCAGGGTGGAGATAGACCATCTTACCAGAAGCGTCAAAACCAATTGCTCTATCTTTCTTTCTATCTCTTCTAGAGGCACCATAACGATAACCAAAATTACCAACTTCTTTCATGGTGAATTTAAATAATGATTTTTCACCTTCTCTTCTCTTACCATAAATAACATCAACCTTCTTTCTATCCAATTCTTCTTGTTGAGCCTTGGCATGTTCAACATCAAATTCAGTCAATTTCTTCAATGTATCTTCAGCTGGTTCTAATTTCAATATTCTAGCAGCATCAACTGGCCCAAAAGGTTCCGATTCTTCAATGGTCAAGAAACGATCTTGTAATGTTTTATGAGGAGTTGGAATTTCCGTCAAATTATCTGCACTATATCCACCTTTAAATAATGGGAACATACGCTTCATAATGGTAGCATATCGGTTTAAATCTTCAGCAATTTTTTCCTAAAATTCCAAAAAAAAACATTGTTAGTAAAATGAGTTCTTATTAAAAACCAAAAAAACAGAAAAAACATATTAAAAATGCTAGATTTTTCATTTGTTGGTGTTTCAAATTCAGGGCTTAAATTATAACCATGTAAGTTTGTCTTAAAGACTAATCGAATATAAAAAAATGGCAATTTCATCATTCTTGAAACACAATCCAAAAAAAAATAAACAAAATTCAAAAATCACAGCATTAAATATGTGATCCTAATAAATCAATTTTTATATGTTTATACATACATCTGGAACGAATTTGCTTTCAATATCTCTTAATTTCAAAATCGCTTCTACTCTTAAAAGATTTATACTATATTTATGAGCAATTTCTTGAGGATGTAATCCATTAGTAGTTGCATCTTCAACAATTTTATCCTTTATATTTTCTGGTATCAAGTATGCAGTTTTCGTGTAAATATTATTAGGGAAAGGGTGTACTGTAGGGTTTCTTTCTCTATTATTGGAATTTCTTCCTGGTCTTTTCGTTGGGAATTGATCACCAACTAAAGGTCTTCCATCATTCACTATATAATTTGGTCTATTATTTTGTGGTGGATAGAAAAATTTGTTTTTACAATGTTCACCTTTGACATTAGTTGGTCCGAAAAACTGTTTAGCTTCGTTCAACAACACAGTCTTGTCCATTGTTGCTCTTCTATTGAATCTTAAGCATATTGAAGTAGAAGACAAATGTCTCGACTGCAGTATTATATTAGACTTCCCCACAACCATAATATATTGTCATTCACAATTGATTTGAAATGAATAAAGAGATTAAGATGAGAGAGGGTTGAACAATCTTGAAAATTTTTTTCTTCCTCTCACTGTCTCTCACTTGTTAGTTTTTCTTTCACAAATAATTGTAAGAAAAAACCCTAACGACATTTGCTGAACAGAGAAATGTCGGCAATATCTATAATGTCTACTACTACACTCTCACTAGTTCCTATTACTGTATATAATACAATACACTACACTATACACTATAGTAAGGAAGTTGTAGTTGTAAGAAGAAAAAAAAAATTCGTCTGTTGGCGTGTCTGTTATGTTAGAGTATACATTTTTTTTTTGTTTGTTGTTTGTTGTTTTCCATCCCTTCTCATATAACTTTCACCAGTGATTTATTTGATGGGAATACACAAATCATCTTCTATTATAAACCTCAACTTATAAATTTGTGATTAAAAATCTGAACTTTTGAGGTTAGTCTCTTTTTTATTTTTTAAATTTTACAATATGCAAGAAGTTTTGTTTACATACCATCAACGTCTGGATCAACCTCCTCCACCACCTTCACAACAGTCGCATTTACACGCGTCGACTCCAACACCAACTCCCTTGAGTAATATGAAAAGAAAACAATCAAGTGAAAGTGATGATCCATTTAAAGATAGAAGTTGTAAATCGAGAAAAGATGCATCTACAGCAAATTTGTTACGGCTACAACAATCGCTTTCTAATAGTACATTTATTCGAAATTCAAATTTGAGTAAATCATACAAACATAACGAAACAACAGAAGTTGCTAATAATAATTTGCATGACACTACTTTTTCCCAAACAACAGAAACAGAAGAGTTTGTGACCCCAAACCAGTTAGATGAACAACTAGAGGTGGCAGGACGAGGAGGAAGAGGAGTAGTAGTAGAAGAAGAACAACGAGAGGAAGAAGAAGAGGAGGAAGAAGTCACTTTAGAGGTACTAGAAAACATGCAAAAATTGGAAACCAATTTCCCCATATTGGCTACTGACTATAGATTGATTGATAAAATTGGTGAAGGTACATTTTCCACTGTATATAAGGCAGAATCTTTAACGGGTAAAATACGATTAGGATCTGATATTTGGAAATCACCACCTTTAAAGAGAAACAAACGAAACATTCTAAATTTCCAACAATCAAGGAAAAAGAATCCTATAGTTGCTTTAAAACAAATCTATGTCACGTCTTCCCCCAATAGAATATTTAATGAATTACATTTGCTTTATATGCTTTCAGGGAATTCTCGAGTTGCTCCATTGTTAGATGTTTTACGTTTTCAAGATCAAATAGTCGCCATATTACCTTACTATAACCATTGTGATTTCCGTGAGTTTTATCGTGACTTACCCGTTAAAGGAATTAAGAAATATTTATGGGAATTATTTCAAGCTTTAGATTATATTCATGGTAAAGGTGTTATTCATCGTGATTTAAAACCAACGAATTTTTTATATGATCCGTTTAGGGGAAAAGGAGTATTAGTTGATTTTGGACTAGCTGAAAGGGAAAATATATCGAAAAATACCAAACCTGAAACTTCTACTACGTCTTCTTCAGGCACGGCCACTACAACTACTACAGCCACAACTACAACCACTACTACTACCACCACCACCACAAATTCTTCTACTGCTTCATCCTCGGCAATATCCACAGCATGTCCTTGTTTGAACAAAGATCAGAAACTTATCAACCGAACCCATACTAAACGTTTAAATGTCAAGGGAGCCTATCCAAAAAATGATAATAGACCACCAAGAAGAGCCAATAGGGCTGGAACTAGAGGTTTTAGAGCACCAGAAGTATTGTTCAAATGTACTAATCAATCAACCAAGATTGATATTTGGTCAGCCGGAATCATTGGTTTCTCCATTTTACTTAGAAAATTTCCTATATTTAATTCACCAACTGATACTGATGCCATATTAGAATTAGCATGGATATTTGGGTATGATAAAATGGCTAAATGTGCTGAACTTCATGGATGTGGACTTGAAATCTCCATGCCGGAAATTCATAAATCAAATGGTAATTTAATTAAAATCATGTATGATTTTTTAATGCAAGAACATATTAATGGATGTTTCCCATCTGATAGTGTTGTTTATGATACTTTAGAATTAATAAATGAACTGGGTGAAAAATTTGTTAAACCGGTTTATACTATACGTGAAGGAATTTCTGATATTGAAAAAATGAAAATTAATGAAGATTTCACAAAGAGACATGATGATTATAAAGATCATAAATATTTAATGGAACTTTTATATGGTTGTTTTAAAATGGATCCATCCAAGAGATTAAGTGCTAGAGAAATATTACAATTACCATTTTTCCATGAAATTTTACAAATCAGTGAAGATGACACTCAAGATGAGTTTATGCAACAAAATCAAACTCAAACTCAGGAAGAAGAAGAAGAAGATGAAGTAATTTTATCTTAGTATATTGCTTATAGTTTATATAGTTTATAATTTGATATAAATTTAATTACACATACAGAAATAAAATAACGAAATATATACACATCAAAGAAGAACTGAAAAAAGAAAGAAAGTTAGTTGAAAAAAAACTTAGGAAATTCAAACATATTTATTTATTTAATTAATCATCATAACTGTCGTAATTATAATCGTCATAACTATGATATTCATAATCTTCATCAAGAAGAACTTGTCGTGATCGTTTTCGTGAAGTCATTGTTGTATTTGAAATAGTAGCACTATTATTACTAGATGGTGGTAACATAGTTGTGTTGGTTGTCGTTGTATTTGTTGCTCTTGTGTTTGCGTTTGTGTTTATTATCAGACCAGCTGATATTGGAGATCCTGGAGTATCTGGTTTCAAATGTTGTTGTTTCCCCTTATTGGATTCATTTACACTAGCTTTATTCCAACGCCGATTTAATTTAATAATCAATTCATTTTGTTCTTGTAATGTTTGCAAAATTGGTTGATTTGGAGGAATTAATGACATGGGGATTGGTGGTGACGCTGTTGATTTTCGTGACATTAATGCCAGTGGTAAAGGAGGGAAAAATTTGGAATCTAATAATTCACTAGAAATAGAAGGTGGTGATAATGGTGGTGGCAGTGGTGGAGATGATGAAGGGGTAGTTGTAGCTAGTGAATGTATGCTATTATTGTTGTTGTGGGAAACACTATTAAAATATTCAATTTGTAAATCTTTTGAAATTGCCAATTTCCGTTTAATATACATTGATTGTTGAATTAAATTTGTTGATTTGAGTTTTTTCAAATTTTTGGAGTCTAATGGGGGATTTGTATTGTTGGAACTATTACTAATAGTAATTGGGGCAAGATCTTGAAATCGTGACAGAGAAACTGAAGTTGGACTTGCATTGAGACTTTGTGGGTTAGTGGTCATTAAAGTGGGGGATGTGGGTTGTTGTTGTTGTTGTTGGTTTATATGATGTACACTTCTGTCATCAAATTTAAGTTTGAAATCTCGGTTAATCGGATCATTACTATTGCTTCTTCTTTTAAGTCGACGAATTGGTTTTAGTATTGTTCTTGAAGGTGTTGTCTGGTCCAATTCAGAATCATCATCCGATATTATGGCACTGCCATTACTCATTTGTTTATGATGAACATGTAAAGGGTTTAAAGGATGTGCCAGATTAACAGAACTTAACCCATGTACTGCAACAGGATGACTCGTCAATGATGCTAAACTAGTGGTACTGTTATTTCTAGTATGTGAACGTAGATTGTCATCGGTAGATACAATTGAATTTCTGGGACTTCTATCCAAACTAACAATAGACATGCTTCGTACAGACGTTGGAGTAGGGTTTGTTGCAGGAAGCACTGGAGTTGTTGAGGTATTACTAGTTGAAGTCGAAGTTGAAAGTAATGACGGTAGTTGTGGTGCAACATTCGTAGATGGTAATGTTGCCGTGCTTGTGTTTGTGTTTGTGTCTGCATTCGTATTCGTATTTGTGGTTGTGGTTGCGGTTGCGGTTGTGGTTGTTGTTCTTGTTGTTGGTTCAGATATAGTTGGTCCTGATGTTGGGATCATTAAAAGTGGTGGGGTAATTTGACTCGGTAATACATGCTGCGGATTTTGGTCACTACCGTTGGACATTGATAAAGGAGGGAGATGAAGTGGCTGTGATGTCGGAGTTGGTGTCGGTGTCGGAGCAGATGAATGAGTAAAAGTTCCACTATTTATGTTGTTATTACTTGGTGTTAATGAACGATTTGATGATATTGAAGTCACTGAAGACGATCGTTGTCGAGTAAACGTCACTGTCATGATTCAGTGATTGTGGTTATTATCCTCGAGTTTAGATGGAAAAAAAGAAAAAGAAAATACTTTGTAAAGTAACTGTTTTCTTTTAAACAAAAAACTTCCTTCTATATTGTGAAGCTAAAAATAAAAGTGATCTAAATAATATAGTGATCTCTATTATAGGAATTCTCAAAACCAAAAGTTGTATATATATGTATGTGTATATCTTGTTGTATAATCTTGTAATTGATGGGTTGTTCGATAAAGTATAGTTGATTATTTCTAATATGATAGGGAAAAAGAAAACAAAAAAGAAAAACAGAAAAACAGAAAAGGGAAATAAAAAAAAGGGAAAAAATAGAAAAAACAGAAAAGTTTCTTTTTCTTTCTGTTGGTGTTTGTGCGTGTACTTTTGTACATGTTTGACACCAGAAAAAAATGTCGTATATTATTTCTTCTAATCAACCTCCTCTCAACAAGAAACTGATTACAGCATCAAGCTTTGTTTCAAACGAATTTCAATCAAATATGAAACTCCCACTTGATTTCAGCTACTGATGCAAATTCATTTTAATTGATCTCTTAATATACAATTTATCTATTTATTTTTTTAAAAAAAGTTTAATATATACCATTATTGACCAATTGGACAATTTCTCAAATATTCAGCTTTATTTTTCAATAATCTTACTGATTTGAAGAAAATCTCTGCTGGAGGCATAGCCCCGGTACTTTCAACATTGAATATGAAATGATCTCTTTGTCTACCTAATTGGACTTTACCATCAAATTCTGGATGTCTTAATACTTCACGAGAAACAGTATCTTTTCTGGCATCTTTAACGTATGCTTTACCATTAGCATCGATACCAATAACTCCTGGTGGGAAACATTTTTGGAATTTTTTAGCCAATTCCCCCGTAATTGGTTCTTTAATATCTATAACTGGCAATAATCTATAAGATGCAGTAGCCACAGGAGAAAATTTAGCATGATCAGATCCAATACCCAATACACAATGAGCTCTTAATGAAATTTCTTGACCTGGTCTTAATTTAGCCAATAAAATATCGGGATCACAAGGCACCACTGGAGTATCTTTAAATTTTTCTTCTTGATTCCCATGAGGTTCAAATTTGAAATCTTTAGCATAAACATGAGAATTTTTATATAATTCTCTAGGATCAGTAGAATTTTTAGGTGCATGAGGGTTTTTCGAACATGCAACATCTAATGATAACACAATTGTATTATCTTCTGTGAAACGATCATTGATATCAACAGTTTCATCTACCCAAGTCAACTTATCGGGGTCGATTTTCCATGGGATTAACCCAATTCTTTGTGCCAATACTTCATCTTGAATAACTGAAGTGTTCATAAACATATATACAGTTTCAGCAGCAACTGAAGGAACTTCGGCAATCATAATACGACGAAATGCATTAGCTATTGATGTATCAATATGTATCAAATCAAAAGTCCCCGTCCTTTCACTCAAATTTGTGATTTTGATTTCAAACTTGTTTTTAAATTTTTCAATGTCCCATGAATAATCTCCATTTTGTTGATGACCTGGGAAATCAGTTGAAGTAGTGTTTGTCACTCTATTATATTCTATCCCAACAATGTTATTATCTGACATTATACTATTGCCTTTTTTTATTGGTATTTTATCGATGATATGTCTAATACTTGAAAAAAAAAGAAGAGAGTATTGATGACGAATGGTAATGTAATACATACAAATTTTTTTTTTCTCATCTCTCTCTCTCAAGTTTCACAACGGTGTAAGAATATTTCAAGAACTAACACTCTCGGATATTAATATAGACTGGGAGAAAAAAATATACTATCACTCACCCTTTTAATTATTGCAAATACTATATTACTGAAAATGACTACAAATAACTTTTAAGTAGATATTACATGTTTATTATGCATCTAACAACTTCTTGGTGTATACTGATTGTCAAGCTGTAACTAGAGACATCCATATCCACATCCACATACAATTAAATAACATAAATCTATAAACAATTGATCTATAACCAAAAACTCACCTAAGTATGCATACCAAGATTTGAATAAACTCTTTTTTTTCTCTTTTTATTCAAACCCAATAAAGCTTAATTTCTAGTATTATCATAAGTTTACATTTTTTATAGGGAAAAACTTGCACCAGGGAATGCACCAGGCATTTGTGTTTGATTTGCTTCCAGATCTGATCTCCCTCCTGATGGTGGTTGTAAATTGATTTGATAATCAAACACTTTTTTAATATTACCTAGTATATCTATTGTCAATAAATAGACATTCCCATTATATCCATCTTCCTCAATATGAACTCTATCTAATCCAAACGTACCATCTAATTGTTCCTCCACCATGCTTGCATCATTGTTGCCGTTACCGTGTTGTGTTGGAGTCACTTGTAATACTTCAGAATCATCAATGACACCAATAAGACTATGGAAAACCAATTGTATAAAAAAAACCAATAGATCCAATATAATCAATTCAAATCGTGAATAAGGTAATCGATCACCAATAAATTGTATAGTTATTCCACCATGTAAATAACCGTCACCACTAGGACTTTCTCGATATATACCAAAGATTAAATGAGTTAATAAACAAAATAAATTACCAATAATTAATCCTCGTAATGATATTTTCACTAATGATTTTTTATAATCATCCAGTAATTGTAATTGTAATTTAAACAGTAATGGAGGATTTATATTTATAATTGATAAATGAATAGTTGAACGGATTAATAATTTTAAAAATGATAAATCTCGTAGATATATTAATACAATTAAAAAACATTCAAGAAATTGAATTGATTCTCGTAATTCAATAAGGAAAAATTTCTTTCGTTTATATAAAATTGAAGCATTATTGGTGATTGTTTCTTGAATGGTTGGATATTTCAGATTTTGAAACTCTAGAAGTTCAGCTTGAAGGTTAAGTGCTGATGTGTTGTTGTTATTGGTGTTATTAGTGCTACTACTACTCATCGACGTCTATATGGGGAAAGGAAGAGAGTGTGATTAATGCCAATATGGTGTTTTGTTCTTGATAGATTTGGGTTTTTTTTTTGGTTCGTCTCTTTTTTCTGGAACAAAATTACTAAAATTTAAGTTGGCTATATTTATTGGGGTAAAAAGAGAAAGACCTTTTCTTACAAGTACTAGACACATACATTGATGATTAAACGAAGTTTTTGCTTATTTATTTGAAAAGATCAACTTCATTAGCTATAAATTCTTTAATTGATTTAGCAACAATATCAACAATAAATTCAATTTCCTCTTTAGTAATGGTAAAACTTGGAGCAATAAGTATATGATCCCCCTTAATTCCGTCTATTGTTCCCTTTCCAGGATAAACAACAACTCCATTTCTTTTAGTATATTCTCCAATCTTTATACTAACATTACAAGAAGGATTAAACGGTTCTAGAGTTGATTTATTTTTACAAAATTCAATTCCCCAAAATAATCCTCGTCCACGAATATTTGCAACAATTTCCAATGGATCAATTTTCATCATTAATAATTCTTGTAAAATGACCCCCATTTTAACAACATTATCTAATAAATTATCTCGTTTAATGATTTTTTGAACCGCATGAGCTGCTGCACATGCAATAGGGAAACTTTGATAAGTATGACCACAATTAAAACAACTTGAACCATTAGATAAAACATCAAGAATTTTTTTATTGAAAAAAACACATGATAATGGACAATAACCACTAGTAATGGCTTTACCACAAGTAGTTATATCAGGTATAATAGATTTTCCGCCTTGTTCTTCTCCTTCTTGTTCTTGTTGCCAAGCAAAAAAAGTCCCTGTTCTACCTGATCCACACATAATTTCATCAAGTACTAACAAGATATCATATTTATCACAAATTTCTCGAACTCCTTTGAAATATCCTGGTGTTGCTGGTACACAACCAGTAGTTGCCCCAACTATAGTTTCAGCGAAAAATGCAGCCACATTTTCAGGACCAATTTGTAATATTTTGTTTTCCAATTGTTCAAGTAATCTTTTAACATATTGATCACTTGATTCATTTGATTCATCATTTGATTGTTTATATCTAAATTCATAACATGGATCAACTTTATGAAATCTTGATTGATCAATAATTGATTCATATGGTTTTCTTCTAGCTATATGTCCTGATAAACTCATCCCACCAAGACAATTACCATGATATGATTGATGTCGAGATATAAATTGCGTCTTTGTGTGTTTACCTTGTTCATAAAAATATTGCATTACTAATTTAATTGCTGCTTCATTGGCTTCACTTCCAGAATTGGCAAAATAAACTTTTGCAATCTTTTTACTCGGATCAACATCACCACCACTATAACCACTACTACTATCCAAGTTATTAATTAATTCATGAGCTAATTCTTCAGCAATGGGGACAGTGAATTCTCCTGTGTGTAAATAAGAAACTTTTTGTAATTGAGTGGTAATGGCGTCAATGACTTCTTTATTATTATGACCAACAGATATTACTGCCGCACCACCAACACTATCAAATAATTGATGATGATCTTGAGTGAATAAATTATTCCCATTGGCATGATCAATGACTATTGGAGGAGAATTTAAATCTCGATGAAGTAATTTCGACAGTTTAAGGTCGGTTGAAGAATATTTCTTTGTCATGATGATTAATATTTATGGGTTTAAGATAGGATAGGTCAGATGAATTAGGCTGTTGTTGATGATGATAATGGCGTTCTAATTGTAAGAGATAACAGCCCACAGAAAAAAAAAAAGGAAAGCTTTTAAGGAAACTCTAGGTGTTATATAGTTTTCAAGATAAGAAAAGGAGAAAAGGACAACACTTTTAGTTGGTTGGTGGGAATGAGTCAAGATTTTATTTAAGGCAACAATAAACAAACACCGAGAATGTGGAGGAAGAGATTATAGATATGTGTGAATGTATGATAAGAAGTGGGGGAAGTAGGTGGGGGGAAGAACAACGCAAAAAAATTTAAAGTTTTTAAACATACACCAACCAACAAACTCTTGTAATCTTTATGTGTGAATTATGAATTTATTAATTAATTAATTAATACTAATAATACTAATACATGAAAAAAAAAATATTATAGGAAGACACAAGAGTCCAATAATTAAAAACATTTCAACCTATTAATAATACAACTATCATAAGTTACAATTTAATTCCAAAAATTGTTTTTTGTTTTTTAAATAAAATCATGTTTTTCTAGTCTCCCATTTAACATTATATACAGCAAAACTTAATCCTGAATGATAACTAGTCAACCAAGATCGTGAATTTATACCATTTTGATAAAATCCATAATATTTAGGTAAATTAGGTAATAAAAGTATTTCTACTGATAAATCTCCATAAACATCTTTATCAATTCCTAAATTAGTTCCATCATCGTTGTTGTCTAATTGTGATTGTAATGGTTTGATTAAATCTTTTGTGGTCCATTTCTTATTCCAAATTGATAAATCAATGGTATTGTTAAATAATCCTAAATGCATTAATACTTGTAAGATATCCGAATCATCAGTATATATCCCACTAGCACCTCCCCAAAGTTCTCGAGTAATTAATTCATTAGCTATATCTTGTTTAAACAAAATAATATGTCTAAAGGGGATTTTAATTTCAATTATATTATTAATATATTCTGATGGTAATGGTGGTAATGTAGGTATGTATCGAATTCCTCCAAATGGCTGATATTTTTTCCGGACTATAAATTCTTGTTTAATTTCATTGAATCGATTTTGTAATTCAGGTTTTAATCCATATAATTCGGCAGTTTGTAATGTTTCCCATGTTGTTGTTGGATTATAAATTAATGTACCCAAAAAATGTCTTTGAGGGAAAAGTTCTTTAATGATTTGATTTATTGGTTCCAAGTTAAGTTTAGGAATTGGTCGTTTTTTAAATAATTGACGATGAGGTTTCAATGGTTCTGTTTCATCATTTTTCCGCTTTGTTGACCCATTAGTGGTATTTGCAACTGGTGTAGATTCACTAGAGTTGTCAAGGCGATGATGGTGATGGTGATGATGATGATGGTGGTGGTGGTGGTGTGGACTATGATGGTGGTGATGAAAATGAGGTGCTTGTTGTTGGCCCTGTTTCTGTTGTTCTTGAACCGGTGGTTCTTGTTCTGCTGCTTGTTGTGGTTGTTGCACTTTCTGTTGTTGTTCTGATTTTTGGGTACGTTTCGACTCTATAGATTCTTGATCTAGATGATTTTCCACACTTGACTGAGGTGGCGAATAACTTTGTTGTTGTATTATAGAATGTGGATATGTTGATGCAGTTGGTGTTGGTGCTGATTGTTGTTGTGGTGGGGACTGTGCTTGTTGTTGCTGCTGTGGTGGTGAATGTTGTTGTTGTTGTGGTTGATTTATATGTGGTAATGTAAACTGTGAATAGACCGGGGATTGTTGTTGTGATGGTGGTGGACGATTTTGACTCACTGATGAAAGAATTTGAGGAGGTGATGCCAATGTTTCCAGATTTTTATTTACATTATCCTCGTTAGATTGTGGAGGTGATAACGATGCAGTGTTTGGTGATTGAGAACTTGGATTATTCAAATACATTTGTATACCTATGTTTGAAGCAGGAGTAAGTTTTGTCGTTGATATTTGTGGTGATGTCAGTAATTGCAATGGCAGTTGTTGTTGCTGATGTTGTTGAAGATTCTGCAGATATTGGTTGGATAAGAATGATATAGGGGGCAATCGTATTCCCTGGTTACGATTTGATGACATTATACAATATGTGCTGTGTATAAATAGTGGCTAATATGCTCTAGGCTTGGTAGTTTATTGTGTATTATGGGTGTGGGTTTGGAATTAAGTGGGGAGACACAAAAAAGTGAGAAGAAGAAAAAAAAAATTAAAAAATTAAAAATAAAGAAAAATCTCTTGGAAAATAATGTCCACAGATACACGAAATTCGATTTATATCTTTCGGAATTGTTGTTGTGTCGAATGAATGATGGTGTGTAATTGAGTGATTCTTAACAATTAACTCTTTAGAAAGTAATTCCAATACAATTGGTGAATTTGATAAGAATTGAAATTAGTAGAGGATAAATGGAGGAAGGGTAATTATAATGTGTAAGAGAAAGAAAAAAGATGAGAGATTTTTGAAAATAATTTTTTTTTTTTGGTTGTTGTTGTTGTTGGCTTTGACTTTTTGCCTTGTTTGCCTTGTTTGACAATTACTTTTCTATTTTTAAGGTTTCAATTTAATCATCCTTTCATCATCATCATTCTATTTTTTTTTTTTTCTTGTTCGCTGTTGGTTGCGCACATGTTTTGTTGTTTGTGTATCCCCCCCCTCTCCACGACGACTGGAGATGAGGAATGCGACTCCGTTCCTTCCTTTTCCAGTTTCTCCCGTCCTTCCCTTCTCGCAGTAGTTTTATATAGTGGCAACAAAATACACGACCTAATATTGGATTGCAAAATAGTTCTTTCTTATTAATGGTTTTTATTCAGCTCTTGATGTGTTTTGCTTATTATCCACCAATTACAGAAAACTACCATATAGTTTTAGTATACATGTATTAATTTTCTGGCCTTATTTTCAACAACACCAATCAATTACAGATCTACATAGTCTTAGAATTTCAATTGAAAAAGTAGTCGAGATAAAACCTAAGAGAGTAAGGAAATGGATTGTATTTTACGAAAAATGTAATTACTAACAGAGGTAAACAACTCTGGTAAGCAGATACAATTGAATGTTGGTCTTTCTTTGCTTGTCTTCAATGGACATAACGTACGTGCAGCAGTACAGAATACAGAGCACAGTAATAATAACGACTCATTGTTGAGCAGGTATTGAAATCAATGAGTTATAATATAAGTTATGAAATGGTAATAAACAGCATTGCATACTAATAATAATAGTAGTTAATCAAAGCAAGAAAAAACTCGAACAAGAACAAGATTGATCTCACAAGACAATTAAAATTATACGAATAGAAGCAAGTGAAACAGATGTGACAAATTTAACACGCCTAAAGTTCCCACCACCCCCCATTTCAAAAAAATAAAAAAAAGGTGGAAGAAGAAAGAAGATTAAATTTAAATTAAGGTTCAATAGTTCAACTTCAAATGTTATGTGGTAGTTAGATAGTTAATAGAAAAAGGGTCAACCCAACAAGAAAAAAAAAAGGTTAAATAATAATAACAGAAATAGTTTTCATTAAACAATCGTAATTGTTTGTAAAATATATTCCAACTGATGATGATTGTTAAATGCGTGTGTGTAGTGTTGTGTTGAGTATGTAATGTGGGGTTTAAATTTTTCCCACTTTCATTATTTTCTTTATGAAAAAAAAAATTTTTAACCCAACCAATCAATCAACAATATACTTACTAACAAATATTTAGTAGGAGAGATATCTTATTATTAATAATTGTGGTGTTTAACGAGAGTGGTGGAGAGAGATTAATATATCATCAGCGGTTAAAAATTTTTGAAAGAAGAAAAAAAAGATTAAATCTTTCCCATTGTTTTTTTAACTACTAACTTCTTCCAATTCTTCAACTTGTCTTTCTTTTTCTTGAATTCTTGGATTAATACTTATTCTACTATTCCCATCCTTACACTGTTTTTTTATCTTTCTGTGGGTTTGAAAACAAGGCTTTTGGTTTGTATACATACATATATCTCCTCTTCTTTTGCTCCAACTTTTCCGCATATTCTCAACCAAACTTACATTCTCAAACACACTAGAGGATAAACTTTTACTTATTGTCAAATTTTCTTACTTCAAAACTTGACTACTATACTATCAAACCCCCCAAATTCAGTTTATTTGAAATTTTTCTTAACCGTTTTTTCCATTCATTTATTTATTTCAATCAGGGTAACCCCCCAGAAAAAGAGAAATATAAGAAAATTCATAGTTAAGTGATCAATATAAATCAACAAATTATCACAAACCGAAAAAGGGAAAAAGAAAATTAAAGAAAAATTAAATTAAAAGAAAAAAAGGAAAAAGGAAAAAGAAAATCAGAACATAAAAACAGAAGTCATCTTACTATATCTCATATATATATATACTGGGGGTCAAGAAGATATCAAACCCAGCAGGATTTCAGTTTTTTTATGCATTTATTGATAAAATCCACAACCACTACTACCACTATTCATTTCCATTATAATTTGTATTGATATAGCAGCATATTTATCTCAGCTCCACCCTTTTTTTTTGTTATCCTTGTTTTTTTTTTTTTGATTTTTTCCCATGACTAACGAAGTTCAAAGTGTAAACAATTTTCCAATATCTACGAAATCCAAACAAGAACTACTACGTAAATCTAAATCCACTCCTAGACTAAAAGGTATTAGTTCTCCTGTCACAAGTTCATCGACATTACCAACTAGTACTCCTACCACCAACGCTAAGAAGAAACAAAAGAGGAAACAATCTACCACCACCAATAATAGTAGTGGGGGAATACCAGGGTTTTTCCGCAAAATATCTACTGAATGGAATTCGTTTGTCTCCAAACTAAAATCTATATCTGACGACGTCTTGACTACAGACGATATAGCTGAAGAGTTTTTCATTGAAGAAGATAGTGACGATACTGGTTTTGATAGATTAATGAGATCGCATAGAGGGTATACTTCGACGGAAGAAAAATTTTTACAAGAATATAAAAAATATAAATCTTTGGATACCATGGCAGCAGCTTATCAAAAGAATCAACACAACAAAAATAACAATAACAATAATAGTGGTTATTCCAACGATATTAGAACTTATAATATTCATATATCGGATCCAACAAATATGTCATCTAATTTTACTGGTTCTTCAAACAAGGTCCATTATACTTTACAAGATATTATGCGACAACAGCAACTGCAACTGCAGCAACAACAACCACAACGACCATTCTCCGAAACTCCTCTTCTACCGAATGGAGAGGAATTTGAAATATTAGATGAAGACGATGAAGATGGTGAATCTACAGCGGCAGAAATTGTTTATAATGATATTGATATGATTGAATTACGTAAAGAATTTGAAATGTGGGTTAACAATAAAAACACTAGTGATACTGATTCTAAATCGACATTATTTTCACAATCCAATATTGGTACTACATTATGGGAATATCGTCGAAATAAATGGCTAATTTGTAATGATCCAGAAAAAACCGAAACTCGACTTAAAGAAACTTCTATAACTCATATCCCTAAGGAATCATATGCGAAGATTTATAATAATTTAATTGAAAAGAATAAAACTCTTAAACACAACAAACATATTAATTTACTGGATTTGGTCAAGATAATAAATGCTGGATGGATAGCTGAAGAGAAATGGGATAGAGCGGCACGAGGATTGCCATGAGCTTAGTATATAATTGACTAAACAAACATACGGGATCAAATCGTCTGGATATATATACATATATGTATTATCAAGCTATTGGATTTATTTAAAATGAAGGGAGAACTCATTTCCTCGGGGATCAGGGGATATAATTGCATAAACTTATTATTATTTGTCATCACATATATATAGAAAAGTCATGAAATGTTTTAATGAATTGTTTATGAGGGAAGGTACATATATATATATATATAAGTACTACTACCGTTGCTTTTTTTTGCTATCTTTTTGTTTTATTTTTG
>OKKB01000256.1_pt1 | contig 20971 bp, 9 predicted proteins | sample 1613931 | NCBI WGS metagenome assembly OKKB01 (sample SAMN04436893, study PRJEB24849) | human gut metagenome | biome: human gut; feature: NICU; material: stool | host: Homo sapiens | place: USA: Saint Louis, MO | collected 2012-02-08
AAATTATTCAAACAACGAATCGAATCAAATGTGTATGACTGTATTGGTTGAGGTAAAACATTGGGGTTTTTGTCAACTATACTTTTATTCAACATATCTTGGAAAGTAAACCATTGGTCATTAAGTTGTAAACTTAACGTATTGGTTTTATATAAATCTAAAATTTCCAAATCATTATCAACTGAAATCATTTTCCGCAAGTTTAACTTGTAAAGACATAATAATTTCCAATCACTATTAGTTTGACACCAAAGTTTGATAACACATTTATAAATGTTTGGTGGTACATATGGTAAATTGATTTCAAATTGAGGATTCATATCATTGGGTATAATCTCACTGATATATAAAAGTTTGTTGTGAATGTTTGAATGGATAGAAATAAATGTGGTTAGTAGTGATGATTGGTTCAATTGTAGCAATTTTTGTGATGATATCGAGTCTTCAATCTCTTGTAATGGATTTACTCCTATCGAATTTATTGTACTTCGACGTCTATTTGAAATTCTTGTAGATGGTAATTGCTGTTGTTCTGATGGTCCAGTAAAGGTTTGTGCATTGTTTGAGTTATTTTCCACATTATCACTAACATTTAAATGTAAATTATAGAACCGTATGGATCGCAAATTTGCAAGTTTTCCTTGATATGGGTTGCGGTTAGTATTAGAAGGTTTTATGCCATTCATTGTATAGTTGCATTATTAGTAGTTAAGTTTTCAAAATCCTGAGATTATTTCTGTTCTATCGTAGTTTGATTCTTTTTTTTTTCTATCGCTCTATCAATTATAACTCAAACAGTTAAAAAAGAGAAATAGAGTACTAAACAATATGTGCCCCTACTGCGAAAGTTTCTCTTTCTAACTTAGACTTGACTTCTTTGGTAGCAACGAGTTTATGCTTCAATCAATTCACATTTGTATCTGGTGGAGATCCTGCAAACTTTATAGCTGAAATGACGTGAACCCTTAAATTTATCAATTACTATAGTAGTTTTTTAAACATCTACTGTTAGACGTGTTCTCTGCTCAATCGATCTACTATAGACTTTTACAACCCAATTTATATAAGGGACACATGCAAATGTTGCCGCATAAAACTGCACAAGCTGTCTTTGCAAGCAGAACTTAGAGAAGCTTATTGTCTAAGTATACGTGTTATCCTACTACCAGAAGGATTTGAAGAGGGTGATAGTGCTAAGAATTGAATTCCAACATCAATTAAGCACTTGCAAATCAAGTTAAAAGCTGTCAATAATGATTAACCACGTGAAAATGAAATAGGAAAACGAAGAAACAAAGAAACAGTAGCAAATCAAAGTGAAGAATTTTAAAAGAACCACCAACACCCAAAGGTCTGTTGATAATATTTCTATTTTTATTGTAGTTCTTGATGGTTAACAGATTCTCCACCACTATAAATTTAATTGTTAATTTAAATATTATAATTGAACAAGAAATTCTAGTTTCATTTTTCTTCTCTCTCCTCCTCCACTCAAAATCCAGTTTTTTTTTATTGTTTCAAAAATATCATTATTGAATTGTCTTTGAAAAATACATACAAACATCAACTCAAAGTTTCCTCCTATATTCAATTGCTAAATCTCTGGTGGTAGCACGCTAATTTGTGACACAGATTGTACTATAAAGTGTTTTCGTTGTAACCACTGCAATACATATATATAGTACTCAGAGTTCTGACGAAGAGGAAGAATACAACAAGAGAGAGAGAGAAAAAAAATTCGAAAACAAAAAAATCTCAAACAAATAGAAAACTCACAAGCCTGTTGAATTCCAGTTTTTATATATTTGATAACTGTTGATAGTACCTTATAAAATGTCGGAAAGAAAGAAGTTCAGTTCAAGAATCTCGTCGATATTTAACTATAATCTGTCAAATTCTGTACCTACCCAGTCATCAATTCAAAATCTGGGCTCACATTCTAAATCAATTGGCGCTCCAAGATCGACCCCATCAAATTCCAAACCATCTGGTTCGACCTCGTCTCCTAGACCATTGAGCAAGCCTTTGTTGAACACAAACAATTCAAGGAGCAATGCATCATTAGTTACTTCAACCCTGCATAACAATAGTAGCGTACCCGTATCATCAAGAACTGACACAAACAGAAAAATAGTATCGTCAAAACCTTCAATAAATACATTGGAATCACATACTCATAGCAATAACAATAACAATAATAGCAATAGTAATTATCATATGAATAATAACAATAATTTTAATAATGATCCTTATTTAAATGATAACATAACGCTGCCCGTGCAACGTCATAACGAGGGATCAATAGACCCAAACCAATACTGCCAACAATCCCCTCAATATTTAAATCCACTTCTAAAATCTCCCGACTCTTTAGAAAGTGGTCCTTCAAAACCAACCAGCCCTAATCCTTCCATTAACAATAGATTACGTCGGAAACCCCCAAGCGATTTGGACTCGTTTGACTTTGGAATGTATGGTGAAAACAATGATGGAAGTGATAACGAAACTAAGGGGGGCACGTTTGATTCACCAAAATCAGGGACTGGTATAACTAATGATATTATTGCTGATTTGGAAAGTGATATTGATAATTTCTTAAAAGCAAGTAGTGAGAGCGGAAAAGAAATGCCAGTGGTGACCAGAACAAATTCAAGTAAACACTCGTCGCCATTTCCAAGTAGTTCAAGTGACGTTGCTGACAATAGCTACATAAATGATTTGAGTATAAGTAGATCAAAGCCTGTTATGGGATTAGCTGATATTGTCAATGACCAGGATCAGCAAAATGAGGATTTCATCGAACCATCATTGTCGACCCCTTATCCCTTGGATTCCCCATTGATTACTCCTATAATTTCACCCGTGGAATCTCCACAAATTATCCAAAATGAATTTATGCCAATCAGCAGCAACGACAGTCCTAATTTGAAACATGAATTTTCAACTTCGGGACAAACTAGCCCTCCCAATCCATTTTCTTCACCAGTTGCTTCTGGGACACCTTCTATCACATCACCTAGGAAATTACGAAACCTTGATTTATCAACAACACCGGCAAGCCCCGTTGCAAGCTTAATATCTTCGACTGAAGGAAATGGTGGGGAAATTTCCCAGTTCCCAGTGTCGTCAACTTCAAGAAATACTTCACAAAACTACACAACTTCAAGGACTCCATCGGCTGCATCTCGTATGCATTCAGCAAGACTGCCAGGAAACCCGCAACCACTGACACAAACACCACTATCACGCACATTAACAGAAAATTCGTCAGCACCGATTGCACTTTCCAAATCTTACACACAAAAGACATACGCCAGTAATAGATCCAACCCTAGTCAACATCGTATGTCAAGCTCAGTTGGATCTATATACAGTTCTAACTCATATAGAAATGTGAATTTAGCTGCGTTAAAGAAAACATTGAATTTGAAACCTGGCGAAGGAGAAAGGTCTAATTATGTTTTGGCAATTAGAAAAGCGGCAGGTACATCCTATAATGAGCTGACACGAATGAAGTGGAAGTTGCCTGTGGGTATATTACCAGTTGACAAGTCTGCAACTAAAGAAAACTCTAATGGTAAATATATGAAATTGGCCGGTAATCTGTTAGCGGCTTCACGGAAAAAAACCAGTGGTGTCGAATTAAAACATGGTCATTTGAAACCAAGATTATTGGCTGCTGAAATTGATGAAGGTGATGATTCAACTGCCATAAGTTTGGCCAAGACACCTTTGACCCAATCCTCAGTGAACTTGAAAGTGACAGAAACTAATTCAAACAAAACTGTTTCCAGTGAAAACTCATTAATGAGAACAACAACTGATGTTTCAGTAGTAACGGGTGATACTAATAGTATAGTTACGACAACCACTGATACCAATGCGAGCGGTAGAGGAGAAAGTAGTGGTAATGGACTTAAACGAAATGAATCCATCGCGTCAAGTAATTCATCTGGCAGTTTATCAGATAAAAACTTTACTAATTTTGGATATTACCAACACCGAAGCTATAAAGATGATGACGAAGATATTTTTGCTGACGGTGTCAACAGACAAGCATCCAATGATGGTGATGTGACAGACGAGGAAAGCAATCAAATAAATGGTTATCCAAAAGTCTCCTACATGGATGCTAATAGCATTGAACAAGAAGAAGAGGACAACGATAGACCAAGGTTGGTTTTAGCCAATCCTGATTATGATAGTAATGACAGTTCATAGACAATTTACAGCCTTAAATGGATATATATGTATATTTAATAATAAAGGACTTGTTTTTTTTAGTAACTAGTGTGATCTCTTTTCTGGGTGTACATTTCGGATAGCCAACCAGGTTATATTTTAGCAGTTTATAGACAGTGTTATCGATGGGTAATATAAATAAAAGCTCATTGAATACTATCTAGTGAAAAGTCGTGTGTAAATCGATTTGAAAAATATAAAACCATACACGTAAATGAAATGTGTGTGAAAGTACAACCAACAACGAAAAAGAACAAAAAAAAAATGTTGTCCGCCAAAAAAAAAAAGAGAACAACAAATCAAAGTTTCAAGACTATCTCAAATCTTGTTGTCACCATAACTATCAATTGTTCACCTCTTGAACCAACATCAAATTGAATAAACATAGGATCATGAGTGACAGTGGTTATACATTAATCTATGAGCCTAATACGGCTACGAAAGTATCTGTCAATGAATTTAAAAATTTGTTGGAAAAGGGTAAAGATGATGTGAAAGTAGATACCATGAAGAAGATTTTGATTACCATATTAAATGGAGACCCCTTACCTGACTTGTTGATGCATATAATCAGATTTGTCATGCCTTCCAGAAATAAAGAATTGAAAAAGTTGTTGTATCATTATTGGGAGGTTTGTCCAAAAATGGATGAATCAGGTAAAATGAGACATGAAATGATTCTTGTGTGTAATGCCATCCAACGTGATTTACAGCATCCAAATGAATATATTCGAGGCAATACTTTGAGATATTTGACGAAATTGAAAGAGCCAGAATTATTGGAAACTTTAGTTCCTAATGTCCGTCAATGTTTAGAACACCGTCATGCCTATGTCAGAAAAAATGCTGTTTTCGCATTATGGTCTATTCATAAAGTCAGTGATCATTTAGCTCCTGATGCTGACGAGTTAATTTACAGATTTTTGTATGAGGAAAACGATTCTGTTTGTAAAAGAAATGCTTTTGTTTGTCTTGGAGACTTGAATAGAGAAGCTGCTTTGCAATATATTCAGGATAATATTTCAGTTATTGAGACTTTGGATCCATTGATACAATTGGCTTTTATTGAGTTTATCAAAAAGGACTCTATTCAAAATCCAGCTTTAAAGCAACAATATGCCCAATTAATGACAGAAATTATTGAAAGCTCTTCAAATGTTGTTATGTATGAAGCTGCTAACACGTTGACTGTTTTGACTTCAAACCCACAATCAATTTTGTTGGCAGGAAACAAGTTTGTTGAATTGGCTACTAGAGAGTCTGATAATAACGTTAAAATTATCACTTTAGAGAGAATAAATCAATTACACAAGCAACATCCTGGTGTGTTACAAGACTTGTCATTAGAAATTTTACGAGTTTTATCTTCCCAAGATTTGGATGTTAAAAAGAAAGCTCTTGATGTTACTTTACAATTTATCACCACCAGAAATGTTGAAGATGTTGTTAAGTTATTGAAGAAAGAATTGCAGTCTACAGCTTTATCCAATGATGACAAGAATGCAGATTATAGACAGTTGTTAATTAATGCCATCCATCAATTGGCTATTAAATTTGTGGAGGTTGCTGCCAATGTCATTGATTTATTGTTGGATTCTATAGCCGATTTGAATACCACTGCCGCCTACGAGGTTATCACATTTGTTAAAGAAGTTGTTGAGAAATTCCCAGATTTAAGGGACGCTATTTTGAGAAGATTGATTTTGGCTTTGCCACATGTGAAAAGTGGTAAAGTTTTCCGTGGTGCATTATGGGTTATTGGTGAGTATGCCTTAGAGGAATCATTAATACAAGAATCTTGGAAATATATTAGAGGAAGTATTGGTGAAGTACCAATTATTGCTAGTGAATTGAAACTGAAAAAGCGTGATGATACTGAGGAATCACAAGAGGAAGAAACCGAGTATGATGGTAAACCTCGCAGAAAGGGTCCAGTTGTATTGCCAGATGGTACCTACGCTACTGAGTCAGCATTGACAAGCGAAACAACTGACTCTTTGGAAAGTGACAGCAAGACTCCTATCAGAAAGCAAATTCTTGCTGGTGATTTCTACTTAGGTGCTGTATTAGCATCAACTTTGGTGAAATTGATTCTCCGATTGCAAAGTTTGAAACAAACTCAAGAAAAAATTTTGAACGGATTAAAAGCAGAAGCATTGTTGATTATGGTTTCGATTTTAAGAGTTGGGGAATCTAGCTTGGTTTCTAAGAAAATTGATGAGGATTCTGCTGACAGAATTTTGTCTTACATCAAGATTTTGAACGATGAAGAAGACCTTCAGGAAATCAAGACAAGCTTCCTTGAAGATACTAAAGATGCATTTAAAGCACAAATTAATAATGCTGAATTGAAGAAAGCAGAAGCATTGGCTAAGGATTTGCATGATAACGCTGAACAAATTGACGATGCAATTGTTTTTAGACAGTTGGATAAAGATAACAAAAAGAGTAAAGCTTCTGTGGATGATGTTGCTGCTGCGTCAGGAAGCAATGAATTAAAGAAAGAAAATTTGTCGTCGAGATTGAACAAAATTATACAATTGACTGGGTTTTCCGATCCTATTTACGCAGAGGCATTTGTCAAAGTTCATCAATACGATGTTGTGTTAGATGTCTTGCTAGTGAATCAAACCACAACTACTTTAAGAAACTTATCAGTTGAATTTGCTACATTGGGTGATTTGAAAGTGGTTGATAAACCAACTACCGCAAATATTGGACCTCATGGTTTCTACAAAGTTCAAACAACTATTAAAGTTACTTCGGCTGATACTGGTGTCATCTTTGGTAACATAGTGTATGACGGTCAACACTCGGACGATTCACGTATAGTTATTTTGAATGACGTTCACGTTGACATTATGGATTACATTAAGCCAGCCACTTGTTCAGAAAGTCAATTCCGTAAAATGTGGAACGAATTTGAATGGGAAAATAAGATAACCATTAAATCACCTATTGAAACATTGAAAGAGTACTTGGATGAATTAATGAAGGGTACAAATATGCAATGCTTGACACCGGGTGCGGTAATTGGAGAAGAATGTCAATTTTTATCAGCAAACTTGTACTCAAGGTCAAGCTTTGGTGAAGATGCATTGGCTAATTTATGTATAGAGAAACAGAGTGATGGACCAATAATTGGTCATGTCAGAATAAGATCAAAAGGTCAAGGTTTGGCTTTGTCATTGGGTGATAGAGTAGCTTCCATTTCAAGAAAAGGTAAGAAGGCAACTATTGCTCGTGTTTAAAAAAAGAAATGCTTCCAAGAATAAAAAAAAAGAGTACACTGTTTTCATAGTTTCATTTTGTCAATAAACAAACATATATACATTAACAACAACGACAACAACGTATTACCAATTACAGCAATTTACCTGTAGACGAATATAAATACTCTAATAGCCTGCTGTTTGCTTTATTTATCAGTTCCTTGTCTTTCAGGGTGCGGTGGCATAAAGCAGAATCAATATGTAATCCAAATATAGGAGAGTTGTTAATGCCCCCATTATCGACATTATTTCCCTGCTCGATTGTTTGTAGAACAAAATTAAAGATAGAGTGCAAATCTCCCTGAATAAACCCTGAATAAATGCTTTCGCTATATTGAGCTATATCAAGGTATTTCAAGTTATGTTTAAATTTTAAATTCTGGCTATTTAACAAGATTGTAAATTTATAGTTTGCCGTCTTAAATGTGAATAAATCATAATTTATATGCATTATCACGTTTAAATAATAAATGACATACATTAAACATTTGGTGATACATGTTGGCTCCCCGTAAATTGTGAGGTATTGGTCGATAGAACCAGGAACTGGGTTTGTCACAAGAATATCTCCAATTTTGAAATTGTCAATAAGTTTCTGTTTCTGCTCTAAGATTCTTTGAGGCTCAGATAAAGTTAGCAAAATTGTTATATAAGTGACTTTATCTGGTTGTGAAACATCTACCCTGGGATGCATTTTATTTATGTAGTTTATCAATTTATCATCTTCTAAAGGTTGGGTAGGTTTTTGTTCTAATGAAGTATTTGTCAATTCCAACGGGAGAAACTCTTGTTGCTGTTGCTGTCTGGACAGATTAGATTCATTGCTATAAACCTTTTTCCGTTTCCTTATGTTTAATCTATTTGTTGGAGATGACATTGTACAACTTGTTGTGGATTATATTGCATAATACATTTCATATTTTTTAATACAGAGTAAGCTTCTTCTTCACACATAAACAGTTTTCTCAGTAGAGGGCGTGTATATCTGGACAATCTTTCCATCTTTCTTTTTTTTCTCCATTATGGTGTAATCCATCGCTTTCGCAATTTTTTTTTTTTTCACTTTCGTTAATGGACCCAAGTCTTCTTGAATAAAATCTGAAGTTTACCATACCAAATCAAAGTATCAGCAAGAACATAATGGGTAGTAAAAAAGAAAGTAAATCCAAATCATCTAGTGATGATGTTTCAACCGAAGATAACTATGAAAAAAGAATGTCAGCAATTTTACCGTTCGCTAAACCATTAGCATCTAAGAAATTGAACAAGAAAATTTTGAAAACAGTTAAAAAGGCTTCCAAAGCCAAACATGTTAAACGTGGAGTTAAAGAAGTTGTGAAATCATTAAGAAAAGGTGAAAAAGGTTTAGTAATTATTGCTGGTGATATTTCTCCAGCAGATGTTATATCACATATCCCAGTTTTGTGTGAGGACAATTCAGTGGCATACATTTTCATTCCTTCAAAAGAAGATTTGGGTTCTGCTGGTGCTACTAAAAGACCAACTTCTTGTGTGATGATTGTCCCCGGTGGAGGTAAGTCTAAAAAGAACGCAGATAAAACTGACGAGTATAGAGATGGTTTTGATGACATTGTTAAAGAAATCAATGCTTCTGAATAAGCAAACGACACATAATCACGAAAAGGGCTAAAAGTATTTTTTGTAAAGATATATAGAAAGATTGTAAGCAAGTGGATTGATTCAAAGAAAACCTACAAAAGGTGCTTTTGGTGGGTTGATTGATATATTGTTATATATGCATATGTATTTTTACCAAGTTCAATAAAAAAAGGTTTTTAAGTAAAATATGAGTTGGTCAATACAGAGTTCCATTGCTTATAGAATAATGCAATACGACCTTGTTGGTTTAGATATTGTAAAATTGTCTTTGCAAAGCATCGGTCATCCATACTCTCAACCTAAAAAAAAATACATACATGTTCAGTGATTACGTAATCAACAAAATTCAAAACAAAAACGCCAACCGACAAATCCACTTGATCACCTTACAATACACTAACAATTCTTTCCTTTATTTTAAAAAGTACACACGCATATAACACAATGAGTGAGAAAATTGTTCAATCTTCCAATGACGAAGCAGCTACACTAACTGCTGTTGATTATATTCAAAATCAAGAGGAATTGGAGAAAGAGGCGAGAGAATTAATGCCTTACGATCCAAATGAATGCACCTACGAAATGGGAGAATTACGTCAGCCATTATTTGCTTGTTTGACATGTTCAGCTGAGAATGAAAATCAACCAATAGGAGTATGTTACTCGTGCTCTATACAGTGTCATCTGCAGCATGAGTTGGTTGAATTGTTTACTAAAAGGTCATTTGTATGTGATTGTGGAACTACAAGAATGAAGAACACAAAGGACGGTGCTTGCAAATTACGAAGACACGGGAAAAAGGAGTCAAGTGGTCGGAAACTTTCAAATTCTTCTGCCACACATTCAACATATTTGGAACTAGCCGCTGAAGACATTCCCAGTAGTTCTAATACTTACAATCAGAATTATCATGGGAGGTTTTGTGGCTGTAAACAAGTTTATAACCCTTTAGAAGAAACGGGTCATATGATTCAATGTTACTTTGGATTTACCTGTGGCGAAGATTGGTATCATGATAGATGCGTAATGGGTATTACATTCGCAGATGAGAAAGCAAATCAGAAACACGGGAACTCACAAGAAGAATCTGTGCCAGATGGTACAAACATCAAGACAGACATTTCAAAAGCACAACTGGAATCAGCTGATATTGATCTGATTGAGAAACTTCAGTATTTTCCAAAACTAGAGACTTTCGATGAGTTTATATGTTGGCGGTGTGTTACCCTGTTTAAAGATGTATTCGAAGACTTGGACAAACATTTTCCTGGAGTGATATTGTCAAAATTGCCACGATTTTCAAACACTAGCACGGTTGAGGACTGGTATGCTAAGAGGGAAAAATTACTTGAACCATGCTTTAAAAAAATTAAAATAGAAGAAAGTTCTGGTAAATTGGGAAAATTTCATAATCAAGAATACTCATTGTTTTTGAGTAACGATTTCCGATTTAAATTGATAGATAACTACGAGAGTCTTGATCACGAGTCGAAATTGTACAAATTCTTGCTTAATAATTCGTTTCTTTTCAAAGATGATCCTATATTCAAGCCACCTGAAGATGATTCGGAAGAAGATTGTTACTCATCGTCAAACGCTGGCACTGGACGTGCTTTGGAGACATTACCTCGTGACAAAGCAATTGAAAGTATCCAGGCATACGATAAGATCAAATCTAAATTGAAAGATTTTTTTAAACCATTTGCCGAACAAGGTAAGGTTGTTACTGAAGAGGAGGTAAGAAACTTTTTTGGTCACATTGATGATAAAAACAACGACTCGGGACAATAAATTTTATGTTGTATTTTATAAAAAAAATAATTCTTATTTATGTACAAGTATAGTATAACGAGTTAATACTAAGATAAATATACAACGGAAACGCATTCAACTTTCTTTACTTTTATTTGGTATTTGTTTTTTTACTCTTTTTCTTGTCTTCTAATTTGGCAAACTCTTCTTTCCAAACTGAGTTTCCTTCTTCTTTAGAGATTCCCTGGAACAAATGTTCAAAAACTTCGCTGTACCATTCCACGGGGATATAAGTAAGTCCTTCCTTTACTTCGTCTGGGATCTCATCCAACTGGTATTCACAATCTTTAGGAAAAATGATTTTGGTATAACCAGCTCTTTTGGCACCTAACGACTTTTCTCGTAAACCACCTATAGCCAACACCTTACCAGTTAACGTAATTTCACCAGTCATCGCAGTATCGTTTGGTAATGATTTGTTCAAAGCCAAAGAAACCAATGATGAAGTAAAGGCAATACCAGCTGATGGTCCATCTTTTGGAATTGCTCCTCCTGGACAATGAACATGAATGTGAGCTGCTTCAAAGAATCTGTTATCAGGGAACTGTCTTACCATAAACTGCTTGGCAAAAGAATATGCAATAGATGCAGATTCTTTCATCACATCCTTTAATGACCCAGTAACATGTAATCCGGCATTTCCAAGGTCGGAACTAATGGAATCTGTTAAAATGGATTCAATATACAATGCATCACCATCTCCAGATGTATTATAGGCCAACCCAGTTGCTACACCTGGATTCAAAGTTTCGTAAAGTCTGTCCTTTATGTAAATTTCTGGTCCAACAAAATCCTTTAATGTCTCTGGCTTAACTTCTATTTTCAAATCTGCTGGCAAATCCAATTTCTTTATTTCTTCGTCTTTTTCTTTTTCTTTTTCTTGTTCTTGTTGGCTTTCTGTTGTTGTCTCTGCTTTAACTTCAGTATTGCTTTGGATATATTCTATTGGTGAGTTTTCAGTATCAATCTTGGCTTTGTCGGATATTACTTTCTCACTTTCTTTAGCAACAAGAGTTCCTTCGACTGTATCTTTGTTGTGACTATCAACATCAGTTTCTTCCAATTCTTCTACAATTTTTCTGGAAGCTTTACTGAAAATTCTATTGATCAAAGACTTGATATGTCTCAAACCACTTTCACGACAGTACTTGTCAATTAATCTGGAAATAGTTTCATCAGGGATCACTACGCGACCTTCATCCAATCCAACCTTCTTTGCGGCTGCAGGAATTAAATGTCTCTTTGTGATTTCAATCTTGTCATTCTTTGTGTACCCGTTAACTTCAATTATTTCCATACGATCTCTTAGTGGGCCCGGAATGGAGCCAAGGTAATTTGCTGTACAAACAAATAAAACTTTTGATAAATCTACTTTCACTTCAATAAAATTATCGACAAAAGAATTATTCTGTTCAGGATCTAAAATCTCCAAAAATGCCCTCGCAGCACCACCATGTGATGTAGTATCTAATTTATCAATTTCATCTATCAACATCAATGGATTCGAAGTTTTAGCTTGAGTCAATGCAGTCACAATCCTACCAGGAATAGATGCAACATAAGTTCTCCTGTGACCTTTAACATCATGTACGTCTTGAACACCACCGACAGCGATTCTAGTGTATTTTCTGTTTAATGCCTCAGCAATAGATTTGGCAATCGAAGTTTTACCTGTACCAGGAGGGCCTGCCAAACACAAAATCTTACCATCGACATTCCCGGAAATTTTACCTACAGAGATAAACTCTAAAATACGGTCTTTCACATCTTTCAAACCATAATGATCTCTGTCCAAAATTTCACGGGCCTTCTTTACATTAAAGGAATCTTTAGTGTAAACACCAAATGGAATCTGGGTTAACCAGTCCAAATATCTTTCAACAACGTTTTGCTCCATGTCACTTTGTGTTCCCAATCTTTCCTTTTCTGTTTTGTACGCTTTCATTGCCTCTTCGGGCATTTTGAGATGTTTGATTCTTTCATCAAACTTGTGCACTTTTGAATTCTCACCAATACCAGCTGCCTTCAACAATTCCTTGGTATATTCTTTGATTAAACTCTGTGCATAAGCTTTCTCTGTACGCTCTCTTATATTTTTAAGAGCTGTTTGTCTCATTTCATCGGCGTCTGCTTCTACTTGCAACAATTGTAAAGAAAGCTCCAATTTAGTCTCAACATTCAGTGATTCCAAAATTTCTTGAATCTGTTCAGGCTTTGCGTGAACTTTACTTGCAATAAAATCAGCAAGCATGGAAGGATTGCTCATAATCTCTTCTTTGTTTTCAGGTTGATCATACTTTGGGGCAAGTTTTTCATACAACTCTTTGATTCTTCGAGTCCATGCATTGATGGTTATGCTTTGCTCGTCGTAAGGCTCATCCTTTAACTGTTGTGTTACAGCATACGATACCTCAAACTTCTTTAAATAAGACGTTTGAGAATTGTCTTGTTCCTTCTCAATACTTTCACTTCTAGAATTTGGAGTACTGATATCTACTAATTTGACTCTATAATGAGGATACACCAAAATTTCGCTCCCAGTTGTTTTGATAATTTGACATAATGTACCAACTTCATGGACAAAATCCCTATCCTTAATTACATCTAAAGCAGCATCTTCAGAATTAGTGTCACGGACATGAAATAAAACAAAATATGGACTCTTGATGTTACTGTTAATCATATGGTTCACACATTTTATTACTTCAGGATCAGAAACGTGGAGATGGCGTGTCGCACCTGGTAAAAATGGTCTGTCTTTCATGGCAATAGCCAAAAATGGTGGGTGCAATCCAGAGTCCAGGGGTGACAAGAACTCTTTATCTTTGGGTGAACCATCATCATTTTTGCCATCTGAATCGTCATTGTTGTTGTTGTTGTTGTTATTATTATTGTTATCACCACCACTACTGGACGATATATTAGACTTAGAAGATACAGGATTGTTTGGATCAATGGTTGGTTTTGTATCCGTTTCTTCATTGATCTCATATTTTTCATCCATATTTATATCTTTCTTCTCTTCATTTTCCTTTTCTTTGTCTTTACCTTTCTCTTTTCGGCTAGGTTTGTCTTTGTCATTTGACTTATCCGTTGAAGGTTGTTTTTCCTTTTCTGAATCAAAACGAAGTAAACTTTGTAATGTATCAGGCATCAAAAAGGGCAAGTTTGTTGGTAGAGACTTGGTAATTGGTGGCAATGAAGCTAAATCATTTAATTTTATCGTGGTTGGTACAGCAGATGTAGCATTTCTTATAAATGTTCTAGGTATAGAAACTCTAACCAAAAACAAGGCCCGAGGCTTGTTACATTTGGAAGCCTTAATCATCTATGAAATATATTAACACCTTTAATGTGGCAAAAGAGATAGAAATTGAACTGTCGCCAAATTTTTTTTTACGTTTTTTTTTCCGTTGTCCATGTCGGCGCCCAGATCGCATATCCACAACAGACCGATGAAAAAACAACAACACCTAAGATATGGCTTAAATATGGTGGTTGGGGATCTAGAAGGAATACACCATAAGTTTGGCGAGCTTAATGTTGTACAGATGTTATTTACAGCATTTTTATAGCTAGTCCAACCAATATCATACCTCTTACACGCTGACTAGCTGCTTTAGCTTAATATGTCAACCTATCCAGCTTTTTCTTTCTGTCATGTTCTTCCTCGGTGTGGAGTCACAACAGCTTAATTAAGAACAAAGTCCAGTATTTTGGTTTCATGAAATAAATTATATAATAAACAATTCTATACTTATTACTCTATACTAAATATGTTCTTTTTCTTTCTAACTTTAAGTTTTCTTGTATTGTCAGGTTCACTGTGCTTTCTTTTTGTAGGTGGACTTAAACCAACGTCTTTGAAATTAGAGTCCTCGTAATATTTCAACGGATTCAATTCATCATCATCCAAACCATGAGCAAGTATACCACTGCTTTTTTTATCCAGACTAGCATTACGAACTCTTTCTATTTTAGCAGACTTGGCCAACTGTAGTTTCCTTGTCTTTCTGGTATTTTTCTTCGGATCACCAGACCTCTCATTATCAGAGTTTTCAACATTAGTGTTTGCGCTAACAAAACCACCGGTCTCGGAATTATCCACATCGTTCACCAGATTTCTTGTGTTGTTCTGACTCCTGTTAGGTGAGAATTCTGGAGAAGATGAATTATCTGATTTATCAAAAGTAGACATGTACTTAGAAGGTGTACTTGTTGTTAAACTACTGGGCCTTGTTGGTGAGGACGGTACAACACTGCTGCTTCGTGCACCACCTGTAGAAATGGTCGTTTCTGAATGGGCCTGTGTAGGTGAAAATTCATTTATCGATTTCGAGGATTTGGAGAAAGTTAATTTGGATTTTTTAACAGGAGTCGAAACAGGTTCAAAAATTGGTTTGTTCAATGCAAATGATACTGGGGAGTTTTCGGTAGTTGACCTTGACTTAAGTCCAATCCTGGACGTAGTACCAGAGCTTCGCTTAACATCTCTTGACGTTAATATTGAAGGACGGGACTTGGATGAGGTAAAAATACTACTAAATGAGGTGTTAATGTTAGTCTTGTGGTTTGAACTGTTGTTTTTTATTTGTAGTTTCAACTTTGCATTTTCCTCTTTGAGAGATTGAATCTTTGCTTCTTGTAATTTTGATGTAGTTGTGTGTTCTAATTTCAATTTGTTTATAGTGACTTCATACTCATGGACCTGTTCACTGTGCGTTTTATTATTTACTGTTTTCCCTTTATTGTCCTTTTCGGTAAGAGTGTCAGGCCGCAGCTTTCCACTACGAGTTTTTCTGGGTGTATTAATGTCTGTTCCATATTTGAAATGGTTGTTAGTCACAATTTGTAAAACTGACAATTTAATTAAATTTGTTCGGTTCTTGTCCTCCTGCAATACTTGAAGTAGCTCATTCCTTGTTCTGTAATGTCTTGCAATGCTTTCATATTCGACCATACTCTCAAAAAATGGCTTCTTTTCCTGGTTTGATTTTTTGTTGAATGTTTACGTTGTTTTACTTCGTATTGGTTGTTCGCTATAGAGAGATTTCCTAGCCGGAATGCACGACAATCCTGAGACGGAAGTCGATCGTCGATGCCCATGGTGCGTGGTGAAAAATTTTCTTAGAAAATTTGTTCTTTCCTTCAACTGCTTTTAAGAAAGGGAGGTTCAAGTGGTTTAAGTACGACGGTCACAAAGATTGCGGCTTATGAGGCCCGAACTGAGTTGAAATACAAAATCAAGATATAATTATATACCTTACTTGTCTATATTGTTTTATAATACATTCTTCAGATATTTAAATTTCTGTGTATCATCCTATAAAACAGAGATACATTCAGTACATTTAGTATACTGAGTGAACTGGTACCTGTGACATTCAAGATAACTGTTTCGCGCACGCTGGCAGACGAACAGATTAGAAGCTTGGTAAAGTTCTGCTTTGCTCAATAGGTTTCAGATTCAAAAGATTGTTAAAACTTAGATCATCTTCGTTCATCACAAACCAAGAACTTTACGGAATGTACGAATATCACTTTCATTAGTAGATAATTCGTTACTTAATCCAGTGATTAATCTTGAGGTTCGAAAGATGGTTAATAGAAATTTATTTGACAATTACGACTAAGGTTACATAATAAATCATTGGTATCACGGCTATGAAAGCTTCCAAGATGTGATTTTAATAACAGAGTGTTTTTGGTCTCAACAGATGAGAATACATTGAATTTAATGAATTGCTAACAAAAGTCATCAATTAGTCTACGACTGAAATGGAATACTATTCGTATTGTGTTAATGATTGACATTAAAAATGAACAAAATAAAAGGTATCATAGATTTTATGCTATTCAAAGTGATGGTGGTGTTGACAAAACGTTTTGAAAAGTAACGATATTTGGACTAAAAAGGATTCAAGAATTATGTCATTGCTGAATAATTTTGGAGAACCTGCCTTAATAATTTTATGAGGTGTCTACTATATGGTAAAGTTTTGATGAACAAAAGAAATGAAATTATAATGATTGCCAAATTTGGGCACATTCCCATTAAAGGGATGAGAGTCTACAATAAAGCAACAGTAGTTTTCATGAACACTACTTAAACACCAAGGAAGAACAAGATCTATGAGGTGCCATTTTTAAAAATTAAGTTGAAGGGGAAAATCTAAAAGTACCTATCAATTTATGGAAGTTTATTTGTTAATCTGTCAACTATGTGAAGGAACTATAGTCGAACTACTTGGTAACTCATTTCGTTAATCCACACATGAACGTTTAAAAACCTAAAAAATGAAGTCATACATCTTTTCATACAATGATCTTATCAATTCAAGACATACCTTTGTGATGTTATAATTTTGTAAGTCATTCAAAGGGGAGATTTGCACTGAATAACTCATCTATGCTCATACATGCTGGTATTGAAAAACTGATTTTCACGTTTGTTACCTTTCAGAAGTCTATGCATTACAATAGTGAAAATTCAATGCGAACCCATTGCTAAAATTACCAGACTCAAAAGAGAAAATGATTGAGATAAAAGATTACAGAGATTATTCACAAATCGTTCAGTATTGTTAAGAGAAAAGTGAATTAGATGATAATCATAAGCATAGGAATCAATTTCATGATGTCAGATAAACCCATTATGGTATTTTATCTATCATTATTCCAACATGATATCCCAGAATACATGTGATAATGAAATTCAATAAACTGGTTAAAGAGAAATTTTGAAATATGTCAACTTTAAGAAATTTTATAAAATGAAAAGAGTTGCTGAAATCCATGCTATTACACACTATTTTCATATTCCTGAGAAGTGAAAGCTACGTCACACAGTCTTCGTTAGATAAGAACTCTAAATGTTGGAATATTTGTACCAGGACATGCATAACGCATCCAGTCACAATGGCCATAAACATGAGAAACCTACCCAATGAAGACTACCAATGAATTATATACTGAAAAAATGTCCAAGATATGAGTATTAATAAACTATTCACCTTATGAATATCCCAAATATTCAGACCTATCATAATGATTATTTCATAGACAAAAATGAGTACCAATTCCACATTATGAGTTGTTGAATGTCGTGGAGTATGAAATTATGATGAACATCCACGTATAAATTAGTTGTCGAGAATTATCGATCGAACAGATATTAGACCTAGAGCTGATCCCACCTGGCAACCGTACCTGATGCCATCATACATCAAGTACACCATACTGTACAGACACCTGATCATGGGGTGTAAAGATACCATGATCAATCACACCGACTATTACGATCTGGGGAGGGTAATTACCCCGGACACCAGGTGCGCACCGAAAAATTGGGAATTCGAGATCGCGGGCCTACCACCCTAAACACTGCGATTTGATGTTAGGTGTAAACGACGAAACATACGATACCGCGTGATACATTGAGGAATACTATTGGTTCTCTAGATTCCAAGATGATTGCCACGCCATCTTTACCAAAACGAATAGATAATCAAAATGATATCAATTCAGGGGAGATGACGTTACTGCAAAGTTTTCTTAAAGCAGGTAACGAACTGAAATTATATAAGACATTGTCATAAAGCAAAACAACATGTACATGACATTGCCGCAAACATTGACTTATGCATAAGAAATACATCTGATGAGATAAGAAACTGAAAAAGTAATCTCATTTTTTCTACGGCAAATTTTACAAAGAAGACAATATGGGAATAAAATAGACCATATTACCAAATTATGAAATGGACACTCTCTAAAGACTTATCAATCATTACAAGCTGCTTTTAACGTGGAATTTTTTAAGCGTTCGACATTAATGTTGTTTTTATCACTATCTACATATTTCCAAAGTTTTCAGGGTCGATGTTTATAGAACAAGAGCTAACCTCAACGAGAGCACTGTTTGAAAGCACCCGACACCCGAGGATTCAATAAAATTGAGGATAGAACGGTAAAATAGTAATCACTAACGAAGATATGCTAGAAATTTTTACATGAAAGACATTACATTTGCCCTATGTTCAATGAACACGAATGAAATTTTGGATATACAACCGCATTTTAAGTAATAGGTTATGGGTATAAAACTAAACTATAGCTAGTTGGTATTGGTAAAGGAGAAAGGTCCAATGACATGATTTTGTCAATAAGTGCTTCAAGAAAATAATATTAGCCAACGGATAAGATTGATCTAGACAGGAGCAATAACAACACGATAACACTGATAAATTGCAAGAACCAAGTAGGTCTCAATATTTGATGGTTATTATCACTCTTTCCCCAACAAAAGAATACAAATGTTCAAACCAACACCACTTCAGGGGAGGAGACTTTATGAATAAAAGTGATATGAAGTAGTGGATGATTTGGAAAAAATTCGGTAATGTTATGAATGCACCATGAGAATAAGATAACATTACTATCCCTGATTGGTATATTAGACAGAGCTTGTGATGATACTAAAACTCGAAAAGAGATGTTTCAAGCAGGGGCATATAATGTGCAAAATGTCACAATGACTCTAAGATTCAAATGGCATCATGATTTCTGAACTAAATACCAGCAAAACAATCTCGGTTGATACGTCCAATTTAAAAACAGACGGTCACCGAAAACAAAGTGAAAGTAAGTGAAATCATATGAATAGATTCACAAGAAATCGTAATGGAAACACAAAAATCATTTCATAAATCTTTGAAGTATACACAAGAATTGAGGTCAATAATTATCTATTAAAAGACTACCACAAGGTTGACTTTATGATCCCAATACACCAATAGGGGAGATTGAAACATCCTAGGTCAACGTCGAAGATGGAAATTTGAGACAAAGATGAATAAAAGGTCGACCGATAACATTGTTTGATGAATCCAAAGAGAATTGGTACTTCGATACATTGAATAAAGATCTTCCGTTAAATATAAGATACGAAATTGATGTGAATCCGTTACTTAAATATCTAAAGAAGAATAATGCAACTTATGGAATATGTTGAAATTAAGGATTAGCTTAAATCACACCAAAGTGAGAAGTTTGATTTTAAGAAACATACCATAGAGTATTTATAATATCGTCCATTCTACTGCAAAAAAGACTATTCCATGCTATACTCAAATCAAAAAACTGGGTACATACTTAATGATGATGACTAAATTCAAACCAAGTGTCACCATTTTTATATGGCTACTCAAAAATGAGAATGTTGGCAAACAAATGGAAGATAGATCAATGTTTGAATTGCTTAGACAGAGATTTTGGCTAAACCACCAGCAGACTATGAATGCGGAATACAAGTGATAAAGTTTTACAACTTCACCAAATTGTGAACATAATCAATCTGGAATCCCGGAAATAGAAATCAAAGATTGAAAATTTTGAAATCGACTAATAAAATGCATGATTTCGTCAAAATTAAACAACACATATGCAAATATATTAAATTAGAATGCCGATGTGGATTGAAAATGGATGTGAATACGTGCAAGTACGGTTAAAATTCCACAGTTTAAGTGTGTTTCATGACATGTGTCAAGATTATCCATTTGCATAAACTTATCGAAATATTGGTATTAAGAAAAAAAAAAAAGGTGAATGCCCGGCCGGATTTACCAAGTACTGAAACTCATATTAGGTTTGGATGTATGATAATCGAGATATCTGATAACTACAGAAAACTCATATACTACTTAAGAAATACCCGAAGTCATTTTCATATTACAATCGGATAGTTAAACAAGGGGAGCTAACGCTCAAAGAGAGAGTCACATATTTGAATATGACTGTTGACACAGATCTTTATCTAGTGCGGGTTCATAGATCTAGTGCTAAGAAAATAGATTGAGTTAATATGATCATTAGTGAATGAAGAAATGATAACGTGAAGCGATGTTACAAGAAGATTACGATACAAAAGTGATACTTACGTTAAAATTATTCAGTATTTGCAAGTATATTAGATTTTAGAAGGTTAAAATTAACAAAAAAAAAAAAAAACAATTAGGTCCATA
>OKKB01000258.1_pt1 | contig 20754 bp, 7 predicted proteins | sample 1613931 | NCBI WGS metagenome assembly OKKB01 (sample SAMN04436893, study PRJEB24849) | human gut metagenome | biome: human gut; feature: NICU; material: stool | host: Homo sapiens | place: USA: Saint Louis, MO | collected 2012-02-08
AAAACAGTATCAGATAATTTGTGTTGATTATTGTTATTATGTTTAATTAAGGAAACAATTTTATCCAAATACCATTTTAAAATATTATCATTAGAATTTTTATTATTGTTGCTAGTGTCATCCAAAGTTGTTTGAGTTTGTAATTTGATAGTAAAATTCTCTAATAAAATATTGATATATTGATTAACATTTGTTTTTATTTGTAAAATTTCATCAATGGTATGAGATTTACTAATTAGATCAAAATTCCAACATCCACCTTTAGATTCATCTAATAAACACAGTAAAACAATAGGACCCAATTCAGGCTTGGTTTCTCGAATGGTTTTAACAAGAGTTTTTAAAGTTTGTTGAGCAATCTTGTATAACATTCTCGTTGATGATGCATGTTGATTGATTAAACATCTCATAAAATTTGGTGTAAATAAATATTGAACCAGTGAGGTTGTCTCTAAAGATGTGACAAATTTAGTAAAAATTTCAAACCCCCAATATTTACGTTCATTAGATGATTTTTCTGAAAATAAAGTTTCATCAACAACAACTTTCCAGAATTCTTTTAATGAAATATATTCTGGTTCTATTTTAGCACGTTTATTATTATGCTTTGGTGATGTGGTTTTCTTTCTCTTCTTTGAAGTGACCAACTGATCTTGCATTTCATCTTCAACATTTGAATCATCAGCAACTTGATTGAATTTGGCAACGATTAAATCCCACACAAATGGTAACCGAGAATTCCAACTACTCTTTTGTTGATTTTTCTTCTTTTGGTCATCCCCTGTTTCTTCATCACTGATTACCTCAACATCTTTCAAAACTTTGGCTAATATTGGTAAATTTCCCTTATAGAATGGATCACCATTTTTCCAATTTGCTTTCATATTAGATACATTTTGTGATAATTGGGCACTTTGAGGAATTGATAAATAAATTGCTAAACCTTCAGTTGATAAATTCAATCCCAAATTATTAACCATATTCAATATCTTGATATAAATTTTCTTACTATATTCAACATTACTGTTATCTAATAATTTTATAAATTGTATCAAGGTGAAAATTCCAGTTTCTCGAATCCAATTTTTAAAATTACTCAATTCCATTAAAATTTCAACAAATTGTAACATATCTTCCGGTTCACTTTTCAAAATAATAATTTGAGAATTAATTAATACTTGTAAACCAAATAGCCTACCAAATAAAACTGCTCGTTGTTCTTTACCTTTCATTGAACTGGTTAATTTTGTAGTTTCAACAAGTAAATCTAAATATTTCCCAACAGTTAAAGTTCCCCGATTATTTAATTCATTGACAACTTCAGTTAATGCCATACTAAAACCAAATTTTGCTGATTGTCTAGTAGTTAAAATCCCTTTAAGTAATCTATTCAACGCATATGACCATTCTTCTTCATTATCTGCAGCAACTAATTCTGAAATTAACAGAGTGGCTGCATTCAAACGTTCTTTGGGTAATTCAGAACCCAATTTAAAATAATGATCTCTCAGGACTGCCATATGGTCTATAAGGGTTAGTTTTCTAGTGAGTTTCAGTTATTAAGGTTAGTTGGTGGTTGGTTGTCATTTTTTTTTGGTCCAATTTGAACGGTTTTTTTTTTCTCTTACTTCTCGATGCCTCCAACAACCACGGACCCACCCATCGCAGAAAAAAGATTTTATGGTTATTACTTCTATAGTTTTTTGACGCGTTTAACTCTTAAACACATCAAATAGTATATTATGTTGTCTACAAAATTCACTCTACGGTCGCATAAATCATCAGTAACATATATCTATCAAGATCCAAGAACTCCTTTCAATCTTTTCACGGCAGATTCTTCTGGGTTAATAATCAATTGGGATTTAGCAATCCGTCGACCTAAAAAATCATGGCAAGCTCATACTGATACCATACTTACGATATCAACAATTCATAACCATTTATTAACCCATTCTCGAGATAACACCATTAAGATATGGGATGAGTCGTATATCTGTATTTTGGAAATACCTTGCAATGCATTGAATTTTAGTAATATTTGTATTATATATGATTTATTAATTACTCCTGCAAGTATCAATTCTAATAATTTGGATGTTTATAAAATCGATAAAGATTGGCAAATTACAAGATTAATATCCGATTTTGATGTTTATAAATTAGTTAATAAAGGTGAAATAATAGAAGAAATTGGATCTTCTGGAACCAGTCGTAATGATTTTGGTATAATAATGCAAATGAAAATCATCACCACTAACACCACTACCACCACCAGTGAGAACGATTCTGACTATATCATTTATGTGGGCTTTGAAAGTGGTGATATTGTAGGGTTACAATTGATATTACCACGGGCAAGAATATTATCAACTACAGGAAACACTAATGATAAAACCCTTATTAATCAATCAGCGAAATTTATTCTTCGATATCATAATTCAACTCATGCCCCTAATCCAGTGATTTGTCTACTGAATCTAGATTCAGTGTTAGTATCTGGATCAACAACTAATAAAGTGATTATTCATAGTGATCCCATTGAAATAATGAAAATGGATCATTCAGGGATTCAAGCAATTGTTAACTTTAAGAATGATCGATTAATTTTTGGATATTGGAATGGATATATTCAATATGGTGATATATCAATTAATCAAAGTTTACCAAAATTAGGCAACACTGAACAAGAAAAATCGAAATTAACAAAAAAATTAACCTTCATGACTATTTTGAACGAATCAAACCAAGAGACATTACAATCTCCTACTGGTAAATCCAAATATTCGGTACTTTTGAAATCAAAAAGAAATCTTGTACTGCCTCTTTTATTAGCAGGATATGAAGATGGTTCAATACTTGCCTACAATATATAGTTAATTCCTTCATCGTTATCCATTTTTTTAAAAAAAAACTAACGTGTAATATGCTCTAAAAATATAAACCTCTATACTATACATTTAATACAAAGTTATTATCGAAAAGTTGCGAATTTCTTTTGCTATTGTTGTTGTTGTTGTTATTATAGGTCGATCTTCTTTTAGATTTATTCCCATGGTTGTTACCATTATTGTTAGCATTCCCATTATTGTTATTATAATTGTTAACATTTCTAACAGAACCACTTCGTTTAACAAAACCATTATTACTGTTATTGTTATTATTATTGTTGTTGTTGTTGTTGTAGTTATTATTTTGCTGACTTGGTTGACGACGGTGTTGGCCATGATCTGATCTGGAATCGTAGCTATTGTTACGACGATGTTGACTGTTATCTGATCTAGAATCAACACTGTTGTTACGACGATGGTTATTGATGTTATTGTTGCCATTCCATTGATGTGTTACTTCAAAGTCGTTATTGTGGTTTGTAAATTGTCTAGGTGTTGTTGGTGGGGTATTAAACTTGGATCTAGCTTTAGGTATGTTGATAAGATTATTATTAACCTGAGGCTTCTTTGGTAAAGAACTTGGAACATTTTCCAGTATGATTGGTGGCAGTTCTTTCAAAATCAAGGAATTACGTTTATAGTTCTTTCTCTTTTTCGATTGTAAAGAATGACTGTTGCTGTTAGGAGTAGCCGAACCAGAAGTGCTGTGAGTAGTATTGAAATTTTGGTTATTTTCCAAATCTGGAGAATTGATTAAAGTTGTGTCCTCATCGAATGAACTATTTGCTAACACATCATTGCTATGAGCTATAATCTCAGCTAAATCAACTTCAATTTTTTCCTTTTCCAATATCTTTTCTTGCAAATCAGGATGCTTAGCCAATAATTGCTCTATAACACTTACATTCTGTTCAACTTGAGATTTAGTATCTTGTCCATGTAATTTGGCCAAATGAGCTAAATTTCCCAACAATTGTAATACTTTGTTATTTTTATTGACATAAATATTGTCCATAGCCTTACGTTTGTTGGTTAAAGAATCCAATAAAGTGTCAATATCTTTATCATTACTGACAATAGAAGTTTGTAATTCCTCAAATCGTCTAGTGTTTTCCAATTTATAGTTATCAAAAGCAGTTTGTAAACTGTTTAATTCTTGCTGATAATGATTCTTATACTCCATTTGAGAAGCAATCAACGCGTCATAACTGATTTTCAATCTTTCAAATTCAGCAATATTAGCATTAGAGTTGGATTGTAAATTTTCACATCTAATTTTCATATTCTTATTGCTAAGCACCAAACTTTCATTTTGACTAGTTAACTCATTAAATTGGTCTTCTAAATCCAAAATACGACGTTCTTTTCTTTTTAATAACGCCGATAACATATCATTTTCATGTTTGGCATTAGCTAATTGATCAACAAAGGAATCATTTTTCTTAGCTGTAATGGAATGTTTTTTCGTCAACTCTTGATGTGATTGCTTTAACGCAGTTAATTCATCAGTTAATTCATCTATTTTGGAATGTAAAGAATCAATAACTTTAGTGGATGAGCTGGCAGACTTTGTCGTACTCTTCAGTGGGGAGTTTGGAGTATCTGTCATTATTATTTAATGTGTTGTTATTTTCTTTTAAACGAAGAAAGAAAAAAATAAAATAAAAGATATACTATGAGGGTGTTGATCTGGGTGTGTATCTCTACTTGTTAATATTCAATCAATCAAAAATTAAATGAATATTGGAACTGGTTGGGGTGTTACGTAAGTTGGATTGAAACAGGTTTCTTAAATATCCTAATACTTATAAATCTAAGATTGGTTATATTTTTTGAATTGGTGATATTTTTCCTTAAAAAACTAATGTTTTGGGGGAAGAACACTATACAACAACAACAAAGAAAAGAATTATTGATATTGAAATTGAATTTTAAATGAAACCAAATGAAACCAAATCTATTATAAAAGAAGAAGAGGAGGAGGAAAGAAGAAAGAAGAAAGAAGAAAAGGGAAAAAGAGATAAATGGAACAGAAAATAGAAGTAGAAAGGAAAATAATATGAAAGAAAAATTTTGATTAACAAATTAGTTCGTTTGTTTGTTTTGAGTTTATAAGTAACAAGTAGACAACTCTCTCTCATATAAAATATTATTAGAAGTTTTCACCAAAAATCTCAGAGTCGTGTGAATCTGGTCAAATCTTTAATTTGTGTTGCCAACTCTACACTCACATACAATTGAAATCTTAGTAAATCCTGCATATTGGTTAGAGATTTCTTCCTTAAACAGCACAATAAAATTTTCTCTCTATCACTACACAAGCAGTTGGTTGTTGTTGTTGTTGTGTTCAATTTGGGAAAGAGAATTTAGACGACGACGACGACGACAAACTACAAATAACCATTTCTATTATGAATTGTTACTGATTTCTACTCCTTTTTTTAAACTTTAAATGTGGCTTCAAGGATATACACGTTAATACCTGCTTTCTTTTTCTTTCTCTCTCCACTTTATTATTATTGTTTCATATAATTTTTTAAAGTTGAATTTGTTTCAACTTATCTATATGTTGGTTGGTTGGAGGTTGAAGCTTTGGGTTTGAGAAAATTGAAAAATGGAATTTTAGTTTGAAAAATTAGATTTCTTTTTTTCTTTGACGCGTTCCAACACAATTACAGTGACTTACATTCCGTATATTAAAGAATTGATTCTGTGTCCACCCCAATTACGCCTTGTCAACTACTACTACCAACTATTTCTATTTCTCAATTATAATCACGTGAATGAAACAGATTTACATATGATACATTACAATCAATAGTGATCAGCGTTATTCTATTCTGACCTTTTTTTATGTGCGGTAGCCTTATTAAGGGTCCAAAAAAAGCATCTAAGGGTTGGTTAAACGAAATTGACAGCACGGAAAAAGGGGGAAAAAAAAAGAGAAATTGTCGTGCGAGAGAAAAATGAAATTCGTGTTGTTCTCTCAAATTTCTTGGTCGACTTAACAGGAACGAAATTTGTAGGTTGTTCCCTGCTGCAAAAAAAAAGAGTCTGGTGGTATTCAAAGAACAACCAGAGTATACATCAAACCGGTCGAGAATGTACTTTTCAGATAGAACTTATATTCTGGACTGATTGCTAATGCTTCTGATTCCTGTTTTCCATATCCCTCAATATCTACTTGGAAATTCGGTCTGGCTGTCTAAAATTGATCTCGTACATTGTGTTTGCAAAAACAAAGCATACCTTGCTGATACATGCAATGGGATTTTACTAATCACCACCACAACCACCCCCGTCTCCACCATCTCCTCCACAAGCCAGACCACTATCAGTTACACAAGCTGAACCTCCAAATGATGTACAACTAGCAAACGAACAACATTTACCTGAATCACTAACACATTGAGCATTCACAGAGTTACATAACCCTGTGCCATAGAATTGACAATGGTCAGTCGTGATAGGAGCATCAGGTACAACCACATAATGACCACCATCTATCCTATTATTCTCCCAAGGCACGGGGTTTTTCTGACGTCTCTTTGTGGCCTTCTTTGTTGGCATTTGAATTGAATTGTGAACACTAATGTGAGTCACACCACCTTGTTTCTCTCCGTCAAACAATGGATTGTTTCTTATAGCATTTTCTTTAGTTTCCAATTTCTTTTTCGTCTGAAATAAGGTTAGGAGCCCATTATTGGCGTATTTGGTTCGATAGTTTGTACAATATTGGCAATAGCAAATAGAATAGTTGTCTTTGAATAATTGTCGATATCGTCTAGCAGTACGTGCAAACGCATCATCTAATCTATTCTCATCAATTTTATCATCATGATCAATAACATAATGACAAGGTGATGTTCGACAATCACGGAAATATCCATACATTGACAATTGATGAGTATGCCACAATAAATCAATGTCTAAAGTAGGGACCAATATGTTCAATCTATACCGGTCAGCTGTCAACATCAAAAAGAATCTTTTATAACGTATTAATGACTCCAGTAAACTTTCATGAATTAATGGAGAATGTAACCAATCCATTTTGTTAATCTTTTCAAGAAACCTTTCTTGTCTCAATACACACCCAACCAAATCTTCCCCAACTTCGATTCCATTTTCCACCGTAGCACTAATATAATTAAATTGGAGATAATTTCTTAAAATGACCCTTCTTCGAGTAGTTTCATTGGCATATTCTTTAGGGATATCATTTATTATAGTTGTTAAATCCTTTGTTGCCAGATAACTTTTCTGTACTGCTAGACAAATGTCTTCACTAAGAGTTGTTGGTGATCGTGCTGAATATTTTGGATTACAAATAACCAGGGAGAAATATTTGAAAGTCCCAGGGAGTAAAGGATATTTTCTTCTTGCATCAATAATCAAATGAAGTATTCGAAGTGATTCATGAGTTATCATAGAAATGTTAATACAAGGACATTTTGATGGGGGTAATTCTTCCACCACGAATGATCGTGATCTTAATTTTCTAACACTTAAATTTCTATCAGCTAACCCCATTTGATTTTCATCACTTATTCTTACCCAATCAGTTAACACTTTTGTACACCCAGGACAATAAAATCTCACTGTTTGTTTATATAAGGAAAATTTGGTAGCGATGTCATATTGATAATCTCTTTCATCATTAGTAAATGATTTAATTAAATTTAAATAATTTTCCTGTGGGGTGGGGTTAACATTAAATTCAAAAGTATAATTATCAATGAATTGATTTAATTTATATAAAGGTAAGGGGAAATTAGCAAACCTCAAAACATTAGTTCTTAAACAAGTATCATAGAAAGTTTTTGGATTCAATAAAAATGAATGCCATACCATAATTACATCTAATGGTGGCATTAAATCATTCATAAACTTTACAAAAGAATCTTGTTTTATGTTAGCATTATTGAATATTTGTGATTCTGTTCCAGGACCCAGTTGACCACCAGGAGCATTTACACGTATTGCCGAAACAAATATAATGAATCTTCTAACAGCTAAAGTTATAAAACTTTGCCAACGTTTCTCACAATATTCTTCTTCATCTGTTTCATAATCAATTAATACTTTATTTTTCATGACTTGGAAAGCCTTTAATAATTTTAAATGAACAATTGCTTCATTGATTGTGGGTATGAATTGTGGTGGTTGAACTGTTTTAGTGTCAATTGGTAATGGATCTAATGGTGTGTTGATATATCTATAACTCAGGAAATCTAACGGGGTGGTGTGTGGGTTTGAATTTGAAAGGATGTCAATAAATTTATTCAGCCTCTCCATAGTGAATTGTGGTTTATATTATCGTGGGTAAGAAAGTGTATTATTTTCATTTGAAGAGGGTCGTTCTAGACACTATTTATAGATTATAAAACTTAGTTGTAGTAAAGTTGATAAAGTCGTTTTTATTTCTTGGTATTCTCCCAAGTGATTGGGGTAACCCTTTGAATTAAACTTTTTTACTATTTACGAGTTTTCTGTATATATTTGGGGAGATTATCCCACGTTTATCTGAGTGTGGAGTGACGAAGTTATAAAACATAATGAAGATTGAATATTTAATTTTAATTCAATGATACTTCTTTTGGTGTTTTTTATTTTCAATAACTGAAAACATGGCATTGAATATCAAATATCTAGATCTATTGTCATTATGGGACTAGAACAGTTGCAAAAAGTTGGACTAACGAAAACAACCAGAATATAAGAGCTCAAATAATATTTATCGAGGTTCTTTACCAGTCCTCAATTATCTTTCAACTTCTTTTACCACTTACTAGAATTACTATCAGTTGTGAGATATGTACTTAATAGTTTTATTAATTCCCATCAAGTCATGCACGTGTCTACATTCAGATCTTGAATGATATCTAAGAAAATAATCATAATCTGGCCAATCGCACACGCATTACCAAGACAAGTTATACGACAACTCCACAGTATTGTATGGAACTCTGAGAAACCAACAAAAAAAATTTTCATTCAACCAATTTAAACTAGACTAAAAAATGAATCGTTTACTACTACTTCAACAACAACAAATATTGAAAACTTTTGTTTCTCATTACTTCAAACGTAACTTTATTACATCAATTATGTCATCTTATAAATTAGTTTGCTTAGGTAATCCATTATTGGATTTACAAGCTAAAGTTGAAAAAGATTATTTACAAAAATATGATTTAAAAGACAATGATGCCATCTTAGCTGATCCAAAACATATGCCAATTTTCGAAGAATTGATTAAACGTGATGATTTAGTTTTGGTTGCTGGTGGTGCTGCTCAAAACACTGCTAGAGGTGCCCAATATATCTTACCACCAAATTCAGTCGTTTATTTCGGATCAGTTGGTAAAGATATTTATGCTGAAAGATTGAATCAAGCTAATGAAGAGTATGGTTTAACTACAAAATATCAAATTCAAGACGATATTGCTACTGGTAAATGTGCTGCATTGATTCATAATCATGATAGATCATTAGTCACTGATTTGGCCGCTGCTAATCATTTCACTCCTGATCATTTACAAAAACCAGAAAATTGGGAAATTGTTGAAAAAGCTGGATTTTACTATATTGGTGGATTCCATTTAACTGTTTCTCCACCAGCTATCAAATTATTAGGTGAACATGCTAGTAAAACCAACAAACCATTAGTTTTGAACTTTTCTGCTCCTTTCATTGCCCAATTCTTCAAACAACAATTGGATGAAGTTTTACCATACGTTGATTACGTCATTGCCAACGAAAGTGAAGCTGCTGCTTATGCAGAAAGTCATGATTTGAAAACTACTGATGTTGTTGAAATTGCTAAAGAAGTTGCTAAATTACCTAAAGAAAATAAACAAATTCCTAGAACTGTTATTTTCACTCAAGGTTTAGAACCAACTATTACTGTCACTTATGATGCCACTAAGGATTCATTTGATGTTCAACAATATCCAGTCAAAGAATTGGCTAAAGAAAAAGTTGTTGACACTAATGGTGCTGGTGATGCCTTTGCTGCTGGGTTTGTTGCTTCATTGGTTGAAGGTAAAGATTTACCACAATCTGTTGATGTTGGTCAATGGGCTGCTGCTTTGTCTATCCAAGAAGTCGGTCCATCTTTCCCATTCCCAAAACAAACTTACTCTAACTAAGAGTATACCAAAGATTTATCTAATATTACTTGCATTTAAAAAATGTCATTTATCATTGGAACAACAGTGTGTTGTTTATTTTCATCCTTTTTAGACATTAATTTATTCCAATTTTATTCATTTCAACATGGGTTATAGAATTTCCAAAAAAAATTTTCAATTGATTTTTATTTTATTACAGGTTTCCAGTTTTCATTTACCATTTTTTTTTTTCACACTCAAATTATCTTCATCTATGTATGTCTTTATGTATATATGTAAATATTTAAAAAAACAAACTTCAACAGATTTACTTAGTTATTTTCCAAGTGGTTTTAGAATTCAAACTGGTTTCAATTGCAACCTGGTAAACACAAGTCAAAAATATTATCGCACTTTTTTCAAAATGTGTTGCAAAATTGGAGATAATTACATCCAAGTGAAAGCCAGCCCATCTTTTAATAGTATGTAATTATGTGTCATTTGATGTTGTCCTGTTGTAGAAGGACTGGACAGTAATTGTGAATGTTTTCTATTTTCCAAAGATTACAATTTTGGTGTGGTTTTCAAGCAAATTTACATCAAAATTGAACTTTTAAAAAAATCCCCTGTTTACCTTCAAGTAATAACCAAATTCAACTGGATATATTACCACCTCCATTTAAACAAATCTCATTATTTCCATATATTTCAAATATACTATAAATATTAAAAAAAGTTTTATTATACAAAACAAAAAAAAAGAAATACTGGAACCAACTTTCAACTTTAATCCAAAAAACATTGATAAAATTGATATATAGGAGATTCCAAAATAATACAAAAATAAAAAAAAATTACCATAGAAAGTGTAAAAAAAAAATAAAACCATAGAAATCTTAAATCAACATTAAAATCAATAGTAAGACACCACTGGAAAGAGAGATTGAACCAGCCAAATTAGCAGCATTATCAAAAATTGGAACAGGAGTTTTAATTGGTTGATCTCCTGATTGGGTGATATAAATCAAAGTTGTGATTGTTGAAGTTGTAGTATCTTCATCGGAAATCAAAGCAGTAGCATCATCTTCGACATTTATTGGAGCATCAGTGGCTTCATTATCTGGTTCCACTGAATCAGGTTGTTCTTGATCTGCATCAGGACTATTGGTATCTGGAGCTACGGTTTCTTGTGGTGTCACAATAGCATCATTATGTTTATCTTCATTAGCAATAGTAGAGGAACCATCACCTTCATGAGCACTCAGAACATATTCTGTCACCACCAGATGGGTAGTCAAGGTAGTAGTAACCACAGTGGTTGAAACAACCAAAGTTGTAGCTTCACAAATAGTCTCATCAATACATGTAGTAAGGGTGATTGTTAAATCAGTAACAATTGTTTCAACTTCAGTCTTGGTGACTATTGGACAATGGGTGGTGATAACGGTACTACGAATCGTAGTTCTTGGTGTACATGAATCATCACCATCCTCACAATCAGTAACAGTAGCGGTGGTCTCTGTAGTGAATGTTGTCAATCCTTGTTCAGAAGTATCTGTGGTGGTATCACCAGTCACTGTTACAGACTCATTAGGCTCTTCAGATTCAGTTGATTCATCATTTGGCTCGCTAGTTGGAGCAATAGACTGTTCATCAGATGGATCAACAGTGGCTTCATCAGTAGTAGTAGCACTTGGAATATCACTAGGATCTTCAGTTGGTGGTGGTGCACTCGACTCATTCAGATCATCAGTCGATTCAGCCGGGTCAGTTGTCTCAGCAGGACCGGTCGTTTTAGTAGTTTCTGTCGTCTTAGTAGATTCCGTCGTCTCAGTTTCATCAATTTCATCTTCTTCAATATTCATAATTCTAAATTGATTTAAAGGTTCACAACCATTTTCTTCACCCAAATAAACTCGATACCCTGAATCATGACCACAAGCACTAAAACTAACACTATCAGAATAAAATCCATCTTGTACCAAAAATATACCTTCATCGTTAATAATCCAACCTTGAGTGGCATCTTCTTGATTATCGACTAGCTCTAATAATCTTTCAATATTAACATTAACCCATTTATTATTATTGACTTGTAAATACCCATCATCAATTTTAAATGTTGCCAAATCACCATTCAAAAGAGTGATATATTTTTCATCGGAATAAAAATAAACTCTATCACCTTGAAACATTGCTGATATGACCATTGCGACTGTGGAATCGACATTTCCTCCTGATGGTCCTTCGGTTTCTTCAGATTGAGAAGATGTGGTACTTTCTTCCTCTTGTTCTTCAATTGTTGTTTCTGTCTTATCAGTTTCAGTAGTGGATGATTCTGGTGTAGACTCGTCAGTTGTCGTAGAGGAGTCCTTTGATTCAGTTGTAGTTGATGATTCATTTGATTCAGTTGTAGTTAATGACTCATTTGATTTAGAAGTTGTTGTTACAGAGTCAACTGACGTGGTTGTTGTAGTTTTTGGTGTTGTTGTAGACTCAACTGTTGTTGAAGATTCTTCATCTTTTGAAGTCTCGGTTGTTGAAATTGCAGACTCAGTTGTAGTTGAGGGCTCAACTTCCGTTGATTCGTCAGTCATTGTTGGAAAGTCAGTCGAGGATTCAAATTCCGTTAAAGATTCATCGTCGTCATCTTCTTCACCATCGTATTCTTCTTCCTCTTCTTCTTTTTCTACTTTGGGTTCTAAGACTGTCCTAAAGATGTTTAATTTCCTGCAATTTGCAGAACCCGATGGATCAGCTAAAAGGGAATAGGGCGGTTTGGTACCACAAAAGTACAAATCATGATCAAATCTAAGTGTTTGTCTATCCAATGACCAACCTAAAACTGAGGACAGTGACTCATCAGCAAATTTCATAAGATAAGGACAATTCTCTTTATTATAAGTAATTATATCATTTGTACCAGCACAAAACAATTTATTGGAACTTTCATCAAATTCGAAAACATCAGTAGATGAATGACTTAATTTAACTTGAAAATTATTTGGATTAATATGAAGGTACAAATCTTGATAATCTATAATGGTTTTAACTTGGAATAAATCATTGGCTTCAATTAATCTAGCTAATACCAAAAAAGCTAGAATTGAAATCGTTTTCATTTTAACTAAAGCAAAATTAAAAATATTGTTGATGAGTATCAAAAAATAGATTTTACAAAAGGCGATATTCATGTCTATAAATAATTGAAGAAAATTGAATAATTCCTTGGAAGGCTGGTAGTTTTTTGGTATAACAGAAATTGAGTCAATATCTTGTCAAAAATTGTTATAAAACATAAAAACCACACTTTCAAATCAATTATTATTTTTGCTTGATTTTATTGCCAGTTTCTACTGTCACCCATGTCATTAAGATTGACACATTTCTGGTCATAAACAAGACTTGAAAAAAATATACGTAATACTCATGAAGTTGCAAAAAAATAATATATTATAAAAACACCGTCCAATTCTTTTTCTTTTTTTTTTCTTGATTTTTGCAGTTTTCGTTACATTTTGAATTGATGTAATTCAATTGATGAGGAGGCACTAAGAATGGAATGTATCAAGGCTGGTGTATAGATCGTTATTGAAAGGAGTGCCAAGCTGTTTCCAATTATGTTTTGATTGTTGTCAACCAAGCGTGATTTCGTAAGTTCCTCTCTCCAATTTAACGTGTCATATTTTTTTTTAGTAGGTTACAAATGTTTTGTTATATAGCTTGCCTAATCGCTTTATGTGAATTTGGACAGTATAATTATATTTATTTTTTTGACGTTATAAGTTACCACGCAAAAGCAGTGTCAATTGTATTGCTGATGATAAATAACAGAACCGTATACTAGGCATTACGGAAATGGCTTCATAATAAAACTGTTCCAAAGATCTACCGCCAATTTGTATTATTATTTTATTTTAAACCAATTTCCACTTTCTTTTTATATACTGTTTTTATTTTTTTTTTATTTTAACATTTTTCAAAGATAATAACTATCACCTGGTTCAGTCAATATTATTTTGTTTCAGGAAAGCTTTTGACAGATTTTGGCGTTTCTGTTTCTAAGCAAAAGCAAAACTAAATATTGGCAATGAGTAACACAAAATTGTGCTTAAATTTATTAAAAAAAAATATGAGTAACACGGTTAATAGTATTGAATCATTACAATCAAGGATTGGATAGGTACTCAGAATACAAACATTGTCTTGTTTTTTATACAATATAGTGGGATACTTGGCGGTTGGTTTATCTTGAAATTATTAGAACATAAAGTCGTGTGGTATAATCCCCTTTTATCCGGGGTTAGCTGTCCCGCTTTTATCAATTTTTCTTTTTTTTTTTGATATCTTTTGAAACTTTCTTTTTCAATTACATCATCAATTGAATATCATAACATCAACTCTATATATTATCTATTACTTTGATATTTGAAGACGATAACTACTGATAACAATTAGTTGATGGCTTTAGTAGTACAACCCTTTTAGTTAGGACTTAGATTATTACTACTGAAGAGCCTGTTAATTAAACAGCCACAAACAGTTGAATATTTGTCCCTGTTTTTTTTTTCTTTGTCTTGGATTGCTCCCTTTTCTCTCACTTGCTTTGACTAATTTAATTATTCTTATTTCCTCCACATTTATCTTTCCAGCAATTGTTCATAACTCTCCCCTTTCCCCGTTTTTTCCTCGACAAATTCACTTCAATAATCAATAATATATTCAGCTCAAATTGATTTGTTACTTTGATACTGAAAACCCCCATCTATCCAATCTTTTCTCGAGGACTAATGAATATTTAACTTGATCGAAAAAAATGTTAGTCAAGTTGCCGTTGGAAATACAAATTAAACTATTATTAATGGTACCCAACTCAAATCTAAAGTTTGTTAATAGTCACTTTTATTTACTATATAATGATTTATATTATCATAAAATTGTCAATACATTTGGTGAAGCTACTGTCAAAGTTATCATAAAGATTTTACCCTGGTTAAAACCTTATATCAAATCATTAGACGTGTTTAGGAAACAAGCAAGATTAATAATAGCTAAAAGATTGCAATTGGAAGAGTTACCTATAATTGTTCACAACCCTGATTTCACCACCACCGTAAACCCATTGAATTGTCAATATATCAAAGACTCATGGAAATATATTTACTCTATTCTCAAAAATAAACGATTTTATGCTGAATACTGTGATTACAAAATTGATGAGCCTTCAAATTATGTTTTCAATCATTATGTTGAGATTAATCGAACCTATTTATTGAGTTATAATAAAGTTTGTTGGCTTGCCCCAGGTGATTACAATTTGAATATTGCTTTGGCAGTTAAGAATGGTCAAGGATTAGGAACCACCAAATTTGAGGTCAGATATCAAGAATTGAATGAACTGGGTGAAACCCTCATTAAACTGCAAACATTCTATCCTCCTAGCAATATCAATGAAATCTTACCAAAAAATCAATTTGTATGTTTGAATGTGGGGCATTTTGTAATCCCACCACCATCAGAAACAGAGTCAAGATTTTACTCCAAACAATTTCAATCCAATAGTGATCATAACAAGCTACGAAGAATTGAAATTGTGATGGAAGAAATTGGATTGTACTTGAAAAGTGGATTTCGTGTGTACTTTATTGACATCAGTCAACCGTCAATGTTATTCAACGAGTACGACCTATTATACTATTCAATTAATGAAACTGATTACCGATATTTTATCAACATCCTATTAAAAAATTTATATAAAGCTTTAAATTACGTTCAAAATGCCGGATGTTCGGATGACTTGAGTTACCAATACAACCGAGACGTTTACGGAGATGGAGATCCATTTAGTATAATCAATAAATACGACAAGCAGTTTTTATTGGAGTATGAAAAGACTAATGGATTTTTATCTTCATCTTCCTCGTCATCATCATTGGCCTTGAGTTCCTTGCAAGATTATGTATTATATGATAATAAGAAATTGCTTAACTATGGCAGGTTTTTCTACTTGAACAAATTCACAATAAGGAATTTCAAATTTACTACTATCTACCAACAACGGCAATTTATTAATAGATTTGGTGATTATTTGGTTGATTGTAAAGAGCAAGACAGTAAAAAGAGCGTTGTTGATGGGGATGAAATTCCAATTGAAAGAAATTGTTCGTACGATCATTATGGGTTGAAATGGAAACTTCCCATATTAGGTCAGTTATAGAGAAGTGTAACTTTATCTAGTGTATATTATTTAGCTAACTGGTTTAGAATATAACATATCACATTTAATTAGATTGGCAACAGAAGTGAAACGGGGAGACAACTAGGGGGGCGCTTGGTGGAAACAGAAAAAAATAAACAAAGCAAAAACAATAGATCAATATTATTTTGCTTGATTTGATTCTCCACAACTTACTTTTAAGTATATATTTGTAATCTCTTCAACTTATTAAATGAATCTTAATGTGCCGAAGACTGACAGCAATGGACAAGATAAATCTCACCAGAAGTTTGAATCAATGCCAAAGCCCACAGCTGTAACTGCAGCTAGTTCTAACTCAGATCAAAATACAACTTTACAACACCCGAAAGATAAACAACAAGAACAGCAAGTGAACAAACTGCTGCATAGTAATGAAGACACAAATTTTATAAAAGACAATAACAAGACACAACAACAAGATCCACAGCAAAATGGACAACAATACATAAACCAAGACGAGCAAACTCAACAAAACCATCTGGATCAGAACCGAGAACGGGGTAATGAGAATGAAGAACAACAAGACGATTATGGGGATGCATCTGAAAGTAATAAACGTATCATATTGCAAAGGTTCACAATTTACAATGCCACAACTACAATGTACATAGTTGGAAGCAACTCAAAAGAAAGTCTTTTTCGTATTATGGAAATCAGCAAAGACGAAGAAAACGATAATGTTGTTTCCATTATTGAAGATAGCAATTACTTTTACACCAGGAAAGATATGATTGAGTTATTAAATGGATTAGATGAGTCTATTGAAGGAGGTATACACAAGGTTGCACAAGGGTACGGGATGTTAGGATTAATTAGATTCACTCAGAGTTATTACTTGTGTTTAATCACAAAATGTTCTCAAGTTGCTATTTTGGGTGGACATTTCATTTATCATATAGACGAAACCAAATTAATTCCATTAGGAACAAACTATAAACGGCCAGAAAAATATAGTGATGAAGAGAGATTGTTATCTATTTTCAAGTATATGGATTTGGGGAAAACTTTTTATTTCAGTTATAGTTACGACATCACCAATACTTTACAAACCAATTTTGTCCGGAATAAGAAAAAGGCAACTGATCTTCAATTTGGAGTAAACACTAATAAAGTAAATGACTTGTTCAATAACTTTGAACATAATGAAAGATTTGTATGGAACAACTTGTTGTTAAAACCTATACTAGACAATCCTGAAGTGGCCACATACGAATGGTTCCAACCAATTATACACGGATTTATAGACCAGGCTAATATTTCAGTTTATGGGAGAAAGTTCTATATAACTATAATAGCGAGAAGGTCTCATCATTTTGCTGGAGCACGGTTTTTGAAAAGAGGAGTCAATGACAAAGGTAATGTTGCCAATGAAATTGAAACAGAACAAATAGTCAGTGACATGCTAATTACATCGTTCCATGACCCAAAATATGGCTTCTACAACAACCCACGATACACTAGTTTTGTTCAGCATCGGGGGTCTATACCATTATATTGGACTCAAGACATGAATAAACTTCCGAAACCACCTATACAGATTAATTTGAATGATCCATTTTATCAAAGCTCAGCATTGCATTTCAACGATTTGTTTCACCGATATGGGCTGCCAATAATTGTGTTAAACTTGATTAAACAAAAGGAAAAGCAACCACGAGAGCTGAAATTAAACCACTATTTCATGGCTTGCATAAAATATCTTGATCAATTTTTACCTGAAGGTAAGAAAATCCAATATTTTAGCTTTGATATGTCTAGACATTCTAAGAAAAACTTGGATGTGATTGGACCAATACAAGCTATAGCAGCTAATGCGATGAGTCAAATTGGATTTTTCCATAATGGGATCAATTTGTCTACTACAAAACTACAAAAGGGGATTATAAGAACAAATTGCATAGATTGTTTGGACAGAACTAATGCAGCACAATTTATTATTTGTAAAGAAGCATTAACTCATCAACTACGGAGTTTGAAGATTATTTCGGAAACCCAAAACTTGGACTATGATTCAGATTTGATCAATGTGGTTACAGAAATATTTCATGATCATGGAGATACTATTGCCATTCAATATGGTGGCTCAAACTTGGTTAACACGATGGACTCTTATCGACGGATCAATCAGTGGTCTTCGCATACAAGAGATATGTTGAATAGTATTAAACGGATGTATTCTAATTCATTTATGGACTCTATACGTCAAGAAGCAATAAATTTGTTTTTGGGGAATTATATTTATGAACCTGATAAACCCAAATTATGGGAATTACAAAATGATTATGCTCTTCATAATGATTATTCAGGTAATGGGTTACATGGTCCTCATAAAAGTTATATTAATTGGTATAACGAAGCATTTTTATTGGATTCACGATATTCTTTCTCAGGGAATGAGTGTAATGAAGTTTTACGATTAGAAGCATTTCCTGATTGTAATGAGAAATGGTTTAATGAATGTTATATCCCAAGAAAATATCAATCATTTACAGAACTTTTCCAATTCAATATGAACTCAAACTCAAGATATTTCCCACCTACTGAGAATACTGAGAATGGTAATAAATTTGATTACAGCCCTTTTGAATCTCGGAGGAAGAAATATAAGACTTTTGAACACGAATCAAAAGCTAAACTTGAGATCAAAACACCACGTTCTAAGCGAATTCAAAAATTCTTACCATTCAAAAATGACCACAATAATACCAGTAGTCTAATCAGTAGCAAAAGAAATCTTGATTTAATTGAAGATAATGATGAGGAGGACAGATCAATTACGCCTGATCCAGATCAAGCAAATTCTATTGTCACTGTGAATGAAAAAGATATTGAATTATACAATTCACAATGGGATTATGATAAAATCATTAAGCATCAAACAATTAATACTCAAGATTATTCATTTAATCCTCGAGTTAAAACAAATATTGAAGATAAAGAAATTTATTGGTATTACAGTAATGAAATTTTTTCTAAACTTAGAAATGGTAGTGATGGTGCTGGTGCTGCCCGTCGGGAAGATTTGATTAGTCCTCAAGATTTGAAAACATATTTGACTTTTGATAGTATTGATAATGAAATGATAACAAATTTTAATAATCAATTAGATTTAAATACCGACAATAATTATTTCTTTTAATAATAGACAAAAAATTGTAAGGTATTTGTCGTAGAGTCGTGGCATTTGACTTGGATGTTGAACAAATTGCATTACCAATTTAACTTAAAGTGGTTGGTCCATTAAGCTAACAACTTAACTCAAATTAGTAATGTCTGGCTTAATTGATGATATAGCCCATTCTAATACAGTGTAGGCAATGGTGATTGGTGAACCTAATTTAAATAAGTGAATTCATGATTTTGTTGTATCTATGGTTAAAACTTATAGAACAGAATAAACACTTAATTTTCCATAATTAAAACAAATAACTATATAAAATATTTTACATTTCCTATTCCTTTTATACAAAACTCATGTTTCACGTCATGCCGGCATATGTGTCCATTCCTGGACATGCAGTTCAAGTCTACAGAACATATGTCGTACAGAGTAGCTCTAATACCAATCATTGGGAAAATTTGTTGCTACTATACGACAGAACCCCCCCACAATGTTACATTTCGGTGATTTTTCTATAACCAGTACAGCAAAAATGTACTTCTTTAATTAAGTAATTTATATGGAAACGTCCACTAGCAATTCAAACAGGGATATTTCCAGAATTTTAAAAAAGTATACTGCAATTATTACTACATTAAAGTTCACTGACAATTTTAGGCATATTTAATGGATATATATATTCATACTAATAGATATTCAATCAATAGCTGTCAATTCTAAAAAAACCCAATAGAGACAAAAAAATATAGCACTTCCTTTGATTTATAAATGGTATTAAGATGCAAACAACCAATTTTGAAGGAAGGCAGCAAATCGATAATTAATCTAAAGTCAAAGTTCTTTAATTAATAGCAACAATGTCAGACTCGGAAGTGTATTTAACTGGAGCCATGGAGATTTTCTTATCGTCCAAATTGTAGACAACATAAGCTGATCTTAAAAAGTTGTCACCAAGAATATTATCTTCACTTTCACGAATACGAACTTCACATTTTGGGAAAGGTTTACCACTAGTGTAATATGTTTGGAAAAGGAATTCGGAAACAGGAACGGAGATCTTGAGGTTATTACCAAATTGGAAATCAATGGTACCTGAAGTTTTACAATCAGCAACATAAACTTTATTACCAGCAGAGTCAAACTTCATTTGAGCACCTATGGCATAGAGAATGTTACGAACAATACTTCTAGTGAAATAACTGATAGTAGTACCAGAATCTAAAAGGACATTAGTGTTAGCATCAACATTTCGTCCCCTAACATTGACAGATCTTAAACCGACAGTTAATTTTTTTTCGGAAGTGATTGGTAAATCAACTAAAGAGCCACTGTACTTGGCCTTGTCAATACCACCAAAAATAATTTGCC
>OKKB01000259.1_pt1 | contig 20545 bp, 9 predicted proteins | sample 1613931 | NCBI WGS metagenome assembly OKKB01 (sample SAMN04436893, study PRJEB24849) | human gut metagenome | biome: human gut; feature: NICU; material: stool | host: Homo sapiens | place: USA: Saint Louis, MO | collected 2012-02-08
ATTAAATGACATAATTTAATAAAACTGGTTAAAATTAAACTAAAAGCTGACCAATCATCATCGTATAATGTTGTTATTGTTGATGGGATGGATTTGGAATTATATATTATAGCAATATATTTATTTTGTTGAGGATTTATAGATAGTAGTCTTGTCAATTGATCAATTTTTTGACGATTGTCTGATATACTGTATGTTTGATTGATTTCATTAATAAACTGAACCACACTCATCGTTGAAGGGTGTTGAGATAAGATCTTTGAATTAGATTGTTAGATTGTTAGATTATTAGAATTTTCTATTTTTGTATGAGTTCTCTTCTCTCTCGCTTTTCTCATAATAAGTTCCTCCTAATAAAAATCCGGTTCGAGGGTACAATTAAATTTAAGAGAATGAAAAAAGAAAAAAAAAAGCTTAAAAAAGAAGTAAATGACATAAAACCATAAATACTAAGAAGAACAAAGCCCCAAGCAATATCGATTCACTTATGGCATCTATAACACCAAGAAGGTCAGGCCCTGCTCCTGGAATACTATCGAAATCCCCATCTTTGTCGTCAACGACAACAGGAACTCCAACAACTACAACAACAACTTCATCTTCCACTTCAGTTCCTATAATTTCTCCAAATAACAAATTTGTCATTCGATTATTACCTCCATCATTAACTGAATCTGAATTTCTAAACCAATTAGCAACATATTATCCTTATCATGCTAGTAAGATTTGTCAATTCTATTATATTCAAGGACATTATCCAAAAACTAATTTTGAAGTCCCCATTTATTCTCGAGCTTATGTTAATTTTTCCAATCAACATGATAGTTTAGAATTTTTGAATTTTTTAAAAGAGAAACCATTTGAAAACGAATTTGATTCAATAATTCCTGTGATTGAAAAGGCTTTATTTCATAAAATGGTCGATACTAGTGCCAACACATCACAAAAGACACTAAAAGAATCGAAAAAGAATTTGAAACGAGATGATTTAGTGAATAATGAAATTTATAAGAAATTTTTGATGTTTATCAACAATGAAATTGATCAATTTGATTTAATTAAAATCAACAAGAGTACTAAAAAGAAAGAATCTAGTAAAGCTGTTAGTAGTACTTCAAAATCATCTAAGGAGAGAAAGAAATTGAAAGCCAAGAAGTCGTCCAAAGAAAAAGCAACGACAGTGTCAAGGGAGAAGAGTAAGGAGAAAGATAAATCTAAGGAAAAGACTAAAGACAAGGGCAAAGAAAAGCCTGAAAAACTGAAAAATGGAGAAGACGTATCAAAGGATAAACTGGTAAATAAGGATACAAAAGGACAGGAAGATGTGAAGTTAAGCAAGAAACTGAATGGAAGTAAGCTGACAGATGAAGGTACTAAAGAAATAAAGAAACGACCAAGAAGATCTAAGAAGCCGAAAGATACATCCGAAAAGACAAAGAAACAAACAGAATCTAAGAGTGGTACGACTTCTGATGAGAAAACTGAGGTTGCAAAACCACTGAAGGCAACAAAATCAAAAGCTAATAAACCTACATCTAAAAGCAGTAAACCTGAATCAAAAGATGAACAACTGAGCAGCACTCCCCCAAAAAAGCAATCCAGAAAACCAAAATCTCAACCTAAAGACAGTCAGCAAACAACTAAAGTTGAATCTCAACAACTAGGTTTAAAGCCTATAAAATTGTTAAAGCGACCAGAGTCGAAAGAGTAAGATAGAGAAACCCCCGCTCATTTTTAAATAGATCATTATATAGCATAGAACATAAAGACATTGTAAATCATTCCCTATTCACGGTTATAAAGAGCAATTGTAAGAATAAAGTGACAAAAAAAAAAAAGATTCAAGATTTCTTCAGTTTTGTTTATTGAAATAACTATCTCTAGGTTATAATTTTGCAACACCTTCTTTACCACCCTTCCAAGTAATCCCTCCTTTCCAATCACAAAGATCAAACACTAATGATCTAACATCATTTAATTCTTCCTTGGTACCTCCATTGTTCAATGCCCCTTTCAAATGTCCTTTTAATTGTGGATTGACATCCTGTGGAATCAAGCAAGCAACAACACACATTGAAGTTTCTTTAGCACTGATAATATCGGTAAAACTCAATAATGGTGAATAAACATGATGATATGCAAAATACCATAAATCAGGATAAGCAGTAAACATTTGGTTTTTAATCCTGGTGTTAATTTTGTTTCGATAAACTGAATTCCAAAAATTAGATCCACGAATTAAATCAGATTGAATTTGTTTAGTATTGATGGAGGATTGAGATATTGGTCCATCAATAGTGTCTACTGATACCAAGTTTTCTTTGGTATCGTCAAATCTTGTTCCATTTACATCTTCACTTAAAATAGAAGCAGAAGGAATATGACCAGGATTAACAATACAAGGACGTTCAGGAATATTTCCTGCTTTCAAATTTGTAGGAGTGACAGTTTTTAAAACCATTAAAGAATTGATTACTTTGGGTAATCCAACTAATGCAATACTTTTCAAAATCACTTCTCTGAATCTAGCGGTCAATTTATCTTGAAAATGGAAAATATCTTCATTTTTCGAAAATTTGAAATCTAATGGTAAATCTTGATAATACGTGCTGGGAATTAAAACATCAGGTAAATTTATCCCCACAGCAGTCAAATCTTGATATTTTTTTGCCGAGTCAATTGAATCTTTGGCTAGTTGAATCAAATGTTTATCAGTTAATAACGAGGTGGAAGAAGATGACGACTTAGGGTCTTGTAATAACTGTTGACGCAAGGCAAAATGATACAATTTGGGGATTTCATCAGGTTGATTTATGACTGTTAAACAAGCAGTGGCAATTAAGTACCAGGTGTTAGATAAACTTGGATATTTGTAAGCCAATCTAACCAATCTTTCCGCAGTTAATAATGTCATGACTGTAGGTATTTAGGTTTAATGAAATGTGTATTAAGATGTGTGTAAATTATGGACAAGTAAAAAAATAAATTACATTAGCTACAATTGAAATTGTGTAGTTTTTTAGGTTTTCTGTGTGGGGCGAAAATTTAATGGGGACCTGCACATGCGGATACATACTAGTAGCACTAATATAACCACTTTCTTGTCTTCCATATCCCGAGGGTAACCGTAAACCTTATTATATCTTCCTAAATGTGGTATCTACACTTGAAAGGGTTCACTCAAGCGTCTAGAATAAAGTGATAGCTTATACTACAACTAAAGGAATTATATATTAAACCACCTTAATAGAAGCTTCAAAGCTACAATAACATTTACAGTTACTCTATGTGAGTCCTGGCCTAGTATATAGAGACTAGCTTTCGATTTCCATACCTCAGAAACAAGCTCTTTATAAAGTATGACAAACTCTTTCTCCGTTTATTCAATCTATTTACACGATATTTCATTAACTTAGATTTTATGTCTATAACCTTTTGGAACTTGTAATGGTGACCAAATACCCCTAACAGAATCATTGATTGATTTGACTTTATGATTAAATTTGAACAATTCATTACCTGATCGTTGACTGTATTCAGTAAGAGTTTTGATAATCTCATTTTGTTTAATATTCTTTATCTCCACCTCTTTAGTAACGTTATTGTTATAATGGAAAATCAATTTAGGATGACCACGTAATTGTTTAATCTCAAAAAAGATGTCTGGTTTGGATTTAGCATAATTATTCAATCCTCCATTGGTTAATAATTCACGAAGATGAGTAGATGATCCTCCCCAGTTACAATACTGTACTGTTATTCTATGACACGGATTCACAAATGCTCCTATCCCATTTCTGGCTATGGAAACTTTAGGTATGGCTTTGATTGGCATCTTTTTTCTTTGGTTATACAGGTTGTTGGATACGTCTTAACAAAAGCACACCAAAGAGTATTCGTGATTCAAAATGCTACAAAAAAAATTTTCTCTTGAATTTCATTAATCTGTTGGTCGTGTGAATATAAACAAAAAAAGTTCAATACTGGTTTCCACTTTACCACTATATCTAACCCCCACCAACTACATTGGAAACATTGTCGAATATAACAATTAAAACATTATATGTATTAAATAATGACTTACCCTCCCAAATTAAAAGTGATACTAAAACTAATAGAATATATAATTAACAATACGAGAAAAATTGAACTGAAAAGCGTCTAATTTTTTTTTTTTTTACTTAAGTTTATTTCCTTCAGCTTCAACTGCAGCTTCAACTTGCTGCTGTATTTCCTCCTCGGTACTATCTTTTGAAACTTTATATATCTTATTTCTCCAGAATCCATCTTCACCAAGAACTTCTTTTTCAACCAATTTGTAACCGCCAAAACGTGGCAATAATTGAGTCCAAATGACCCAGTAAATTCCACCGAGTCCGAAAACACCCCAAGTGACAACAGCATGCAACCAGTACGGGAGTTTCTCATAAACGGATTGGCCTTCTGATGGAGGAATATATGGAGCAGCAACAAGATATAATGAAGATAAGAAGAAAAACACTGCCACTGGGAAAGTTGCTTTAATCTTTGGGTTCCATTCGTATTTGCCCTGGTATTTTCTGATATAGATCCATACCAACCCAGCACCTAATAAAGTGTTGATCACATTCAAAGGATAAGACACCAAGTTAAGAATAAAGTTATATGAATCACCTGGTGGAACGGCACAGATGAAAATGACTCCAATTATCCAATGTTCAAGTAAACCGGTGAATGGAGTGTTGAAAGGTTTACTACTTCCAAAGAAACGAGAAAATGGAATGACACCAGAACGACCAAGTTGGGTGATGATTCTACCTTGTGAGAAAATAACTGACATAACATTACCCCAAGCAGATAAAGCAACGAAAACGGCAGCAGCTTTACTGGCTTTAGAACCAAATGCATAATAGAAAAAGTCTGCTACCAAAATTCTTTTACTAGCAGCAATAACGTCAACTGGGACAACGGCATAGTAAGCAATATTAACCAACATATAGGCAATGGCTATACCTAAAAGTGCAAGTGGTGCTGATACTTTAAGCACCTTCATTGGGTTTTTAACTTCACCCAAAGCATACAGCGCATTACTGTATCCAACAAAACTCCAAATGACGTTATACAAGGCAACACAGATACCATAGCCAGTTGGTGTTTGACCTTCAAAGGCGTTGTGGAAATTATGAGTTGGTTCAAAATGACCAGTCTTGATACCGTTACCAAGACCGACCCATCCAGTAATAATAATGAATAAAATAATGACAATTTTGAATGAACCCAAAGTGTTTGCCATAAACAACCCTGCCTTGGCATTGATAGCATTGATTAAGAAGGCAAAGGTGACAACAGCCAAGGCAATACCTCTTGAATTCCATTGTGTGACTTCTTTTCCAGCGGCGGTTAAAATATATTCTCCAGTGACTACACTATTACCAGCAGTCCAAGGCATAGTGAGGGCATACACTGCATATGATGAAATAACCAAGAATCTTGGGCTTTTGTAAATATGTTGAAGATAAACGACTTCGGACCCATTTCTAGTTAAAACAGACCCAAATTCCATATAAACTAATAATCCGGCAAAGGCAATTAAAGTACCGGCAACCCATAAAATCAATGATGTTCCAACACTACCTGACAAAGTATAAATTGTGGAACCAGTAGCAAAAATACCAGCACCAATACATCTGTTGATAATAAGAAAAGTGGCTGAAATTATGCCAATTTGTTTGACATTTTGATCCAATTGAACACCAGCTTCTATTTCATGATCAGTGGAATATTCACTCAAATTATCGGTGTTGGTGTCTGACCTCTTCTCGGGACTTTCCAGAGGTTTATATAAATCAGTAAAACCCATCTTGAAGTTGTGTAAGGTATTAGTATGGGTGTAATTGATAAAAGTGATAAGCCTTCTCAGGAGGAAAGGGGAAACCAAAAGGAAATGAAACAATAAACTAAAAAGATTAAGAGACTGGGACTTTATGTTACTTTTATAAGTTTTTTTTTTTTCAACAAAGTAAAGCTGCTAAGATGCAACCTATAAAAAATAAAAGGCAAATAAGAAAAAAAAATTTCTTTTTATGACTTTGTTAGTCAAGATTTAAATTTGTCATTATTGTGGCGTACTGATGAATAAAAAACGAGAATCACCTGTATTTGTCCTACGGCGAATATAATATAAATTTGTCTATTTCTTTTTTATCCGTACTAAATGCAACCACTAGAATCATTTAATAACGCAGGAGCAACTGTTACAATGGTAAAGAAAGAATGTTTAGTGTGTATTTTAAATTAGTTTATAACAAAATGCCGTTTTCCTTTCTTCACTTATCCTTATTACGTATATATCACACTCTCCCATATCAATTTCAGTCGTTTATCAGGTTTTCTTTATACAATTTTGAACTTGATCAATTAATCAAGGCGTTGAAGTACCTAACCAATTATCTAAAAAACTGTGGCCAAACAACTACAAGTGCAACCACAATAATTGATTTACGTGAATGGCACCAATTTGTCTTACTCTTCTTGGCAATTAATTAATGATGAATTGAAACATTTAAAAGCAAGATAAAGACCAAGAATATTTTGAGGCTTAATGATTAAGAGGAGAACGAGTAGGCGAGATGACGCCAAACATGTGGTAATTCTTTCTATGAATCGTATATAACATCATCTTTGTATTTCTCTATTGACAAGAAAAAAGAAAAGAAATGGTGTCTTCAGGTCGTGTGCTAATTGATGATAATTCATTATTATTATTGGCTACTTGGTTCCATGTGAGTCACGTGTGTTGTTGTAATTTATGGCATTTTCGCAACCTTTTTTCTTCTTTCATCTCAGTTGTGTTTGTGACACCAAGAAGAAAACAAATGGGAAACAAAAAAAAAAGGGAACCAAAACATGGAGAGATTTTATTTAAAGCCTAAGGGGGTGATGTTGTTGTTGTGACAGTAGATAAACGATAACTGAAACATTACAAAATACGATTAGAAAAAAAAAAAAATCTAATAATTTTTTTTGGGGTTTCATTCAAAATATACACCTAATTCAACTTAGGTTAACTTAATCTAAGTATATCAATCTATTTACAACAAGCTTTCAATTTCCTTTTTGGCGATATTCAAATTATCTTCATCACCAACTAAATAAATGAAATTAGCAGCGTTTTTATCAGTAGCTCTAGGAACAGTAATAAATGTGTTTGATTTCTTTCTAATTTGATTAACTTTAGAACCTTGTGGCCCAATAACTTTAGAGAAAACTGATGGTTGCGAAGCGTAAAACCATCCAATTGATTTGGAATTCTTGGCTAAATCTAATTTTTCGTTAATAAATTTAGCTGCCTTGGCTGTGGCTTCTTCAGATCCTTTCAATCTCCAAGGAATTATTTCTTCTGAGGCGGCAGCAGTAGTTGCAGATGCAGAATCATTAGCGTCAACAATGGTGAATTTAAACAATTCCCCATCTTTTTGAGGATAGGCTGATTCTGGTGGGGTTGGGATTGGTGCTGCAGATAATTTATTAGCTAATCTCGTAAAATTACCATGAGCAACTTCAACATTAAAGTCATTCTTTAATTTCTTGAAAATGGCACCTCTTTCACTAACTAAGACATGATAAGCTGCTGGAACGTCAATAGATTCATTCCAGTCATCTTTAGTCAATTCTTCAATCTTGGCTTTGGCACTATCGATTTTGTCTGGTAACCCAGTAATTTTGACCACAGTGGATTCGTCATTTGGTCTTGGAATTTCAATAGTAACGCCAAATTCAGATTGCAATGAATGACGGATGGTACCGTTTGGACCAATAATTAATCTATGTTTTTCTTTAGGTAAATCAATTTCTTGAGTTACAGAAGCTCTTTTTTCTTCAACAATTTTTTCAATTGCAGCAATGATTTTATCAACAATATTTTTGTCACCTTGAGATGTAACTTCATCACTACCAGAACCTTCATTAGGAATATTCAATAATTTGTATTGTCTATTTCTTGGTACTTCATCACCACCAGCTTTAGAAATAATTTCTTTCATAATGGAACCACCTGGACCAATTAAATCACGATGATAAATTGGCTCAACTTTAATGGAACGTGAAACAAAGTTTTCAACTTCATCAATAATTTCTTGAATTTTGGCAACAGCTTCTTTCAAAGCAGATTTTGAACCGGTCAATTCAACTTCAGAATAACCTTTAGTTTCTTCACTATCACGGTTGAAAGTATATTCAACACCTGTACCATCAGCAATATCATTAATGGTTTCCCCAGCTTTACCTATAACTCTAGCAATTGCTTTCAATGGAATTTGAACAACTTGTTTGAAACCATTCTCTTTTTCAAAGGCATACAATTCCTTCAACTCTTCTTCGGCTTTGGCAACACCTTTAGATGGACCTTTGATGGTAACTTCATCTTTAGAGTTTGGAGCATCAGCAAAATTGGCTGAGTTTTCTGATGGGAACCTAATCTTGACATTGTACTTATCTTGTAAACGGTTGATGTAGACAGCACGTGGTCCAATCATTCTTCTATGATATTGACTTTCAACTCTCAATCTGACCAAAGTTTCATCAGCCCATCTCTTGGCCAATGCTGAGACTTTGGTTTTGGTTTCTTCAACATTTCTCTTAACACCAGTGATTGTCACTTCGGTCTTGGATGATGACTTATCTTTGGATTCATCTTTTTCAAGAGGAACATCAATTCTGGTACCAAATTCATCTCTAATTTGATTCAAATTAGCACCATTCTTACCAATCAATCTTGAAAGAACTTGAGATGGTACTTGAATAGTAGTACTATATTCATTACCAAACTCTTTGGCATCTGCCAAAACACTTTCAATTTCTTTCTTGACAGTTGCCACAGAGGATTTGATACCATGAATGTACACTTCATCTGATGTTGGTTGGTGCAATTCAACAGTGACTGTGTTTGGTTCAACAGAAGCCAAAATAGATTTCAAAGTAGTTCCTCTTGGGCCAGAAACTTGGTCTTGTTCCTTTGATGGGACAGATAAAGTAGCACTAGTCAAATTGGCTGCCAATTCTCTTAATTTATTCAAAGCTTCGTCAACTTTCTTAAATGCAGAATCTGGATCACTGACATCATCAAAATCTTCAGCATCTTCATTAGATTGTTGAAAATTGAATAAAGTGATGATTTTACCCGAAACAACATATTCAACACCTTGCTGTTTAGCAACATCTTTAATGGTTTCGTCAACTTTGTTTAATAAAAATTCATCAATATCTTCAATGGTTTTAGTCAAATCAGGAGTAATTTTATTAACTTGGTTAACAATTGCCTTCTTGGCGACTTTAATGTGTTCATCATCACCTTTAGAAACAATTTCAATAGGAATTGTAGCACTTGATTCGAGATCTTTACTAGATGGAACGTGAATGGTAACGTCATTGGCTTTAGCGATTTCATCAAAGACACCAGTCTTGGTCAAAACAGAAGCAACAGCCTTGACGTGTTTCAAGTTCCCCTTATGGGCTTTTGACATATCCAAAATTTCAACCTTGTATTGAGAGGTGGTTTTTTTGGCAGAGGCTTGAGCAGCAGCGATTTTCTTCTTGTCACCAATGAATTTGACTTTACCTTCTCCATCTTTTGGTAATTGAATCAAAACATTATGTTCTTCGAAAACTTGTTCAATTGGTAAAAATTGTTGTTTGATTTTAGGAATTGGCACTTCTTCAACAACAACCTTGTTAGACAATTTTTCCAAAGCAGCCTTAACTTCTGGTTTGGCTTCCAAAACCAAATCACGTTCACCAACAATGATAATTGTGTGTCTGTTAGATTTATAATCTGGAATAGCAAATTCTAAAGTTGGATACTTGTCAACAATTGATTTCAATTCTTTGCTAGCAAATGGTTTAATGGTTTCATTGACAGAAACTTTAGCAGACAAATTCTTTGTTTCCTCTTTGACAATGGCCAAGATAGCGTTTTTGGCACGTTTAGAACCTTCAACATCACCATCAATGGTAACTTGAACAGTTTTAGCAAAAATATCTTCTTCCTCATCTTCGTCTTCTTCAGTCCCATCATCACCAGTGTCTTCGCCTTCAACTTGGTCACCAATTTCAATTTTAACTTCATTAGCTTGGATAATTGGTTTTAAAGTTTTACCACCTTGACCAATGACTCTGGATCTCAATTTGGCAGGGATATTGAAAGAGATTTTGACTGGTTTAGTCAATTTTTTAATGACCAAACGTTTTGCCAATTTGACTTCATCAGGTCTACCAGTGATCAAGAAAGTTCTCTTTTTGGTGTGTTGAGAAGTGGTACATTCAATGTTAGTTTTGGTTTCTTGTTTGACAAAGGTTAAAATCTTGATAAATTCCGGACGGGCAACATTCAATTGATCTTTAACATCCAAAGAAAAAGCTTCTTGAATAGTGGAAACTTTAGACTTGATTCCATTAGTTGGTTTTGGGGTGGTTTGTTGAACAGGGGTTGGGACAGGACTTGCAGTAGAAGAACGAACTGGAGTTTTCATCAGGGGACCCCAAGATGAAGCTCCTCCAGTATTAGAAATAACTGGGGAAGCAGATTTCTTACCTCCTAAAGTAGGGAAAGCAGCTTCATCAGTGATTGATGGTTTGGCGTTGGTTGAAGGAGTAGTTTCAGTGGAAGTGACTACTTCTTCTTCTTCTTCTTCATAAACATTTTGAGTTGCATCGGCACGATTGAGACGGGCAGCAATGATTTCAGCAGGAGTTGGCATAATGATTCAAATGAAAAGATTCTTCAAAAAAAAAATAATTTAAGGACGGGACAAATTTCCAGTTACAGACTAATAGACAAATGGACAATGCTTTTCTAAAGAAAAACAGCAGGGAAATAATTGAAAAAGAGTGTTTTGGTATACAAACAAGCAAAAACAAAAGAAGATTCAAGAACTTGGTCTTTGAAGTAATTAAGTTTTAGAATTGATGGAAATATATAAATATATAAATAAATATCAGATCAACGTAAAAATAAAATAGAATTAAAAGTACCAACTGGTGTTGGGAACAAAGGAGAGAGAGAAACAGACAGAAAAAAAAAATTTTTCAAAATAATATTAAGTACACGTACATGTTAAGTTAAGGGAGGAAGAAAGAAAGTTAAAGGCGAGACAGCCACAAGAATTTAGGGCGTGAACTTGAACCACTGTAACAACAACTACTACGATGGTTGTTTATTTTTTTTTTTTTGCCAAATCTACAATTACAACCAAAATACCTTATATCATTAAAAGTCGTATTTATTAATTCGTAAAGATACGTTTAGAAATATTAAATGGTATCTATCAATCTATATATGTTTTAAGAATCAAACTTGTGTTCCTAAACCAACTAACCCTTTTTGATGAATGATAAAAGTTTGGGTGGTAAGCATGGATGAGTCGTTATGTGATTTTTTATCATATGATTGTACCAAGTTCCCCAATGCAGCATAACTAATGAAAACGTCATCTTTGTCTTCAAACGATCTTTTATCTCTAATAAAATGATCCACGTTACTGACGGTGATTAACTTGCCATTCCATTTATCAAAAGAGTTCAAATCTGGTATGCAATTGGAAATGTATTGTTTCTCAACAGTGGTAAAGGTGTACTCTTGGGAATAAAACTTGTAATTGTTAATAGTAACATAGTCGACTGGTTCGATTGACGTAGTTGTTGAAACTATGGACCCTCTTCTCTCATTGTCAAACACAGATGAATTCTCACTACTGGTGTCAGGATGAGTATTATCTTCATCTTTAATAGTCAAATAGTTGGAGCGAAACATGGATATGTCTTCTTCGACACCGTCAACTGGAGTATTGGCTCTGTTTCTTCCATAGTTTGCAGCTGCGGCAGTAGCGGCCAATAATGCATTGTTTTGACTAGTGTTTCTTGAGGGTATAGATTTGAGTTTCGATACATGTCTTGCTTCGACGGGTACACTCAAATCTCTTCCAATGGTGAAATTCCTAAACCAACTGATCATACCGTAGAAAGACCAAAATTGAAGTAAGATTTGTTTATATTCAATTCGAAGACGCAATGTGTTTTTGTATTTGACGAGTGATGAATTGTTGGTGTTGCCATTATGCTCTTCCTTGTAGATTGCTGAAATTATTTGGTTCAACGAAGGTGCTTCCCCAATCTGCAAGTTTGCCAAAGAATAACAGTGCAACAAATTACCTCTATACTTTTTAGCGAATTGGTTATATTCCTTTGTTGAGGATGTTGGTTCAAAGAAAAATTTGTTATCTTTTAATTCATCGTAATGAGCTTTTATTGATTGCAAGGTTTTATTAGATTTTTGATTTCTCAATTTGTTTTTCAATTTGCCAAACTTGGAATCATTTAAAGATAACTTGGAGCTATCAGTACCACCATATGCATCACCGGAAAACAAATCGCCGACATCGTCGGCATCATTAGACGATAATTCACTAAAGTCAAAACCTTTACTCTTTTTATAATGAGAATTGATGTCTTTAGTTAATTGATCTAAACAATTTAATTCAAAATATAAACATATTAGCAAATCTTGTAGTTTCTTATCAATGTTCAAGTTGTATATTTTCAATTGAGTAGAGTTCAATTCAAGCAATACTGGTTTCCAGGAACGGTTACCGCTATTGTATTGATATGGGGTTATGAATTCTGTTTTAATCAATGATAATCCATAATAGTTCAACGACGAAGTGTATGCTGGTAAATCTTCATGGGACTGGGAATATTCTGGAGGTGGTGGTGGAGGTGGGATATCGGAGTTCATGACTAAAGCAAACAAAGACAAGTTAGTATCATATAAACATAAAAACCAATAAATAAAGTAGATATTGCTGAACAACAACAACAAAAATCAAATGGGGGGGGAATCATGGGGTATATATAGAAATGTACGTGTATGTGTATGTGGAGTAAACTAAGGAAAATGAAAAAAAGAAAACAACCGTGACGCAAACCACAACTATACCAAAAAAAATTGATAAGAATAGAAAAGTTATAAACAAAATGCTTTAATCTGCGGAGTATTGTAGTTTAAATTCATGGTCGCTTAAATACTGAAATTTAAATGTAGTTGTTGCTGTGTGGGGTGAAGGAATAAATAAAAGTCGTTCATTGTATGTGGGTGAAAGTACTCGACATAACTTCTGAATCGGGGTATCTTTCCAGGATAAATTAAATTCCCACGACATTTTTAGTCACTCGCTTTTTCTTGAATTTTTCTTTTTTTTCTTGGTGTACACTCATTCCCCATTTTTTTGGTAAATCCATCGCCAATACGAGAATTCAGGATTTATCGGTATATACTAAATTTCCAAATAAACATTATTGAAAATGCCGATAAGTTATGTTAAAACTCTCTAAAATGAAAAAAAATATGTACTGCCAGTATGGGGAGGTTGAGTGGTGAAACAATGAGGCGGTGATACTGAATCACATTTAGATCGAGGTGAAATGTAAGATATCGGGTTAAAATGATTCTTTGATCTTGGCACCGCAATCCATACAAGAAATAATAGATATTGTGGTGGTGTTAATAATAGATATCAGGATAACGTGATTATCCATAACTTCCGTATACGGTTTCCAGAGCAAATATTAATTCTAGATGTGTTTGCATTTTGTAGAGCAAATTAAAGTCCATTTTTCAGATTGTTGTTGTTTGCAATATTCTATACCAAACTTGAGTTTAGAACGAAATGAATATTTGACATACCTTTCTGTTGTTAACTGTGACGAGTTATCTAGTTTAGTTGAGGAGGAGTAACTAAAAAATTATGGAAACAACAAGGAATACGAAAAAATCAAAAATCAAAATGGGAAAATTTGGGGTTGATTTATAAGATCTTTGGTGTCTAATTCCGTCTACTGTAGTTAGGGTGGGGAGACTATCATTGTTACCGATGATGACAAATTATTAAGCAGTAAACAAAAGCCTGGAAATGTGTACATTATTTTTAGAGGATCTACACATCGTGTGGTATTTTTATGGTCACGTCTATCGCGCTAATCGTAAATCCAAAAGGAAAAAAAAAGTTGTATTGTGTTCCAAAATGTTCAAAGTTGCGGCATTTTTGCAGTTTTTCCATTTCTCTTGGATGAGACACAACAAGCACTAGCACTACTACTAGTGCCACCACCGTAGCTGCGGCTAATTATTCTTTTTGGTCTTCTTCTTCGTCGTCAGGATTAAAAGTAGTTGATGTTGTTTGTTCTAAGGAGTAAACATCATTAGGTAAGCGGAACAAAACAATAAGGCAAAGTTTGGTTCCACTTGTTTTTCGTTGCAAACTTTAATCCTTAATCGTTTCATCACCTGAAAGTTTTTTTTTTTTCCAGGTGTTGATGTCATTGCCTATCATATCAAACTGAAATTGCATTTAGTTTTGTGGCATTTTTTTAGGTTATTACTTGCCCTGAGAAGGTCTGAGTTTCTCTAGTACAAAACTGTTTGAAAACACACTAATTAGCCTGGGGCTTAGTTAAGTGATTGGTTTCATGGAGACAAGCAATCCTTACTACAACATGAGAAACTTTATTTGAAATATGGTGCTGCTGCAATTAGTGGTGCAATTCACGAGCTCCACCCTGGCATTCCGATCTTCACAGAAACAAGACATAAAAAAAAATAAAGAAAATGATCACCCAATTCAAACTATTTCCGAAAATTTACTCTACACAATATCAATTCAACCTTGTTTGTGTAATAAGCAGCTGAAGTAATAAAATCTATTACAAATGTAGTACATGTGATTGGCTGAAATTGTTTTTTATCTCTTTTTTTTTTAGTGTCAAGAAGACTAGACCGTTGATTTTCTTACTACGTTCCCATTTTATAGCCATTAAATTACAAATAAATTTATTTTGTAAGTAAATATTAACTGAGTGTGATTTTCCGAATTATTGGTGCTGGACCAAGAATTTGCTCGTTCCGATATTTGCGAGCTATTTGACATTTTTTCAACGGAAGGAAAAAAAAAATCAAGTTTCTCATCGGAAATGTCGGCGAAAGTTGGTAAGTTTTTCCGGGGGCTCGATGATGATGATGGTGATACTCTGAAACAAATAAACTCCGTCTAGTGGTGAAAACGGCTTTAAAAAAAAGAAATAGACACCGCAACAAAGCAAGTGAACTTTTCACTTTATGTAAAACGATTTGCTATGCTGGGTGAAGAGGCTTGAACAAAATTTGCAACAGCAACTATTTTATTCTGATATCATTGCACATATCAAATACTTTACAATTTCAGATTGTTTTGCTTTCTATAACTAACCACAATTCCATTGCTCTTCCAACGTGCTTAGTTAGGATTTTCAAGGAGGCTTTTGCCAAAGCTAAAGACAAGTTTATTGTTTAATTTAATCAATAAGAAAACAGGCGAATTGCATATTTTTTAGTACTTAATGTAGTTCATGTGCAAATGGTGATCCGATTATTAATCATAGATTGGAGTCTTAGAATCGCAACAACAACACCACTAGAGAATAACCCATATTTAAGCTTGTACGTCTTAAATGTATTTTGCTATGAATACATTCAATCAATTGCTTGAATAACTGGAAAATGTATCTATTACAATGGTGATGTCATTTCTTGTTATTTTGTCTCTAAGTGGTCTCTTTCTTTTGTAATCAACTAACTACCCTAACTTTTGAGTTTCTCATTGTTCTTAAGACTGTTTATATTGACTTGACATTGATTTATTGCCAGCAAAGTGTACAGCCTTATTGTTTGTTTTAGTTGCAAGCTATTCATGGTTTTGAGAAAATGTCTAATTGTTGCACTGGTGAATGTGTTTCAATAGAATTTTACAAACCGATAATTAATCGTCAATCTCATAGAAAAAATATATCAATATGCATACTAAAATTTAAGTAATTAAACGTTATCAACAAATCTGAATTGTGGAGTATAATAACAATTGTAGCGAAATTCACTCACTAACACAAAATAAAAAAAAGTTCTACAGCCGTTAAACATATTTTCAACCACATGGCAAAGTATATAACCCATTGTACCTTTTTCCATTGTTCATCCTTTTTTTCTCAAAATCAATTACATCATCGTCGTCATGGGATTTAATAAACTTGTTCCATACACAACAACAAGCCCAGGGGCTAGCAGAGGCTTTAAAGGGAAGCGCAGTACAAAATAGGCTTTGGCTTATTAAACTTTGAGTCCTGAAACTTTTGGAATAAATAACAAAAAAAATAACCTTTCCAATTGCTCTCTGTATTTAATTCAATACCGATACTGGAGGTAAATATTTGAAGGAATTATAAGCAAAAAAAAAATATTTCTCCCGAGGGTGAGTCGAACACCCGATCCTTAGATATCAATATCCAGAATGAACAGTTACAGTCTAATGCTTTACCAACTAAGCTATCGAGAGTGATTTTGATGTGCTACCATGTGCCTGGTTTGACAGATGAAAACAACTTTATAACAATGTTGATTAATTAGTTGGGTGTTGGTTATTGCTGTCTAAGTTGTTAAAAAAAACCAAGCTGATATATTTATAGTTAATTCTCACAAAAATAACTTCCGTCAGTGGTTCATTACCAAGTTTTAACCCACTAACAGCATCTAAGAAAGTTGAGATAAATGAATACCTTAGAATTTTAATTTCAGAGGGAAATTCAATTGTAAATGATAAAAAACTAGGACACAGCTCATGCTTCTAAATGGTCCACTTGTATATAAGCCATTCATGCTAGATTTCTGTCTCATATGGTAGCGTGTTAACTATGGTGGTGGTAAAAAAGAAAATCTCCCGGGAGTGAGTCGAACACCCGATCCTTAGATCGCATTCCAATTGTTTGATTGCAAACAATAACTCAGTTACAGTCTAATGCTTTACCAACTAAGCTACCGAGAGTTTCTTATGCAAGCCAAATTCTTAATTTTAAATATACCATTTTGTACAGGAATATAATTTGTTTATCAAATCACTTGAAAAGGGTAATTTCTATAAGCTTACTGGCTATTAGAAACCTTTTATATATTATGTAAACTATAGAAATTGATTTGGCTGTGTTATGGCTACTCTGCTGCCAAGGTGGGAGATGAATTATTTTGAGGTTTTTGAGCCTAGATGGCTTTTTAAAGGCAGAAAATAGCCTGTTATTATTAAGATATGTCTCTGTTGGTGAAGTTCTTTTATTAAACGTCCTGATCAGCAATGGAACTATGTTGGTAGGATCCTATAATCTTTATTCTATAATGTTATTATCTTGTGTTTTGTTTTTTCATTAAAAATTTGTAATTTTTTTTGTAGAAAAAATTAAGTCAAATACCATACAATATTTAGTGCTGCAAACTTTACTTAATCACGACTCATCACTTCTTTAAACAAGTAACTGCCTTCTAGATCAAATAATAAGTTTAATGTTCATTGGCAAACCACAAACGATTTTCAGTTTCAATCAATTCATTGGCAACCAAAAAATTTACATGTATTTACAGAGCTATAAACATATCACTATTACATATTAACTCATTTTCTATGAGTCCTTATAAACTCACTGATATTTTCAATCAAGTCAGCTTTCTTATTAGCTGATTTGACATCAGGATATTTTCTTCTAAATGCCTTCAATTGATCCACTGAAAACCTATCCAATTGATTATTTTCCCAAGCATCTAATATTTCTTGATCAGAAACTGGATCTGATTTAAATCTTTTCCCTCCATTATTACTATTATTGTTTTGCATATCTTCCATTTGTTTTCTTTTTAAAACTTCAGCACCAACAGTGGCATCAATCTCATTCATACGCGAATTAATCTTTTGTAATAATTCAATAGCTGTATCATCATTATTAATTGAATTTTTCAATTGAGCTAATTTTTGCATCGTTATATCATTTTCCATTAATGGTCTTTGTGAAGGTTTAAGTTCCATTTGTAAAATTTCATGTTTGATAACTTTATAAAAATAATTTAATGACGCATTGGGGAATTCTCGAGGATCATAATGCAGAAGTTCAAATTTAGGTAATAATTGTTTGAAATTATCAATTAATGTGTCATCATTATGGATTTCTTCTCGTTGAGTATTTTTAATATATTCTCCAGGCAAGGCTCTCACATCCTCAAGCCAAGGCAACTTAATTAATAAAAAACCTTGTGGGAATTCATCTTGATTGTCATCATTATCTACTTCATCATCAAGATTCTTTGGTAAAGGATTTTTGGATGAGTTTGTTGTTTGAGTAGGATATAAGGCATATAAATGTGGTCGAGAATTACTTCTGGTGCAACCCAAAACAATGGCATATTGATTTAATTTCACACATGATCGATACAATGAAGCAAATGTTTTAAAAGAGTTAGTGAATCCCCCAGTAACTGCCGAAGATATCATTCCATTATCAACATCAGGAGTAACAAAAATTGGGGCACCACATGAATAGACAGGGCTGAAATGGGAAATGTCTCTAAACCCAATTAGTTTCAAATATGGAGGTTTTGAAAATGATACGGGCTTTGTTTCTCCTCCAGTCCCACCAGCTCCTCCTTCTTCGTCGTCATCATCAGATATATCTGTTTCTAAACTATCATTCCCATCCTCATTGTCCTCATCATCACTATCTTTCAATCTATGATCAAATGAATAATTGGTTAGAAATTCCAATTGTTGTTTATTTAATATGATAATATCTTGTCCACCACCAATCTCAAATCCTTTTCTAATTCCTGCTTCCTCTTTACGATCTTGATACAGTTTGCCTGTATCTTTTGCTATTTCAATAGCTTTTCCATTTTGCATCAATTTAGAACTTGAAAACACTCTTTTAAGAGTTTCTGATCTTGTATAAAGTAATAATTCATTACGATTGATTTTCTCATGAGAATATAACATGTATCCTTTGACAGTACAACCAAATCCCCCACCAATTTTACCATTATCACTTAGAATTAAATCACAAGTAAATTGTATTCGTCTAACTTCTTTGATTCTAAATATACTTTTCCTAATTTGATCACCAACAACTGATTTCTTGAAAATGATACTATCTTTAGAAAAACCACCACTTGGTTTAATAAGATTTTTATCATCATCAATATTGTTATCGTCACCGAGGTCACCATCATTATTATCATAATTTGCATGAGCTGTATGACGTAAACTTTCCAGATTTTCTTGACTTTTTTTCAAATAATTAGTATTCATGAAAATATCTTTATACAACTCAAAATCAAATGGTTTTTGTTCATTGGTAGATAGAAATAATGGTTCTATGAAAAATCCATAATAATAAAAATCATCAATTGTTCTCCATAGTGCTTCTCGTTCTGATTCTTCATGATATGGTTTATCGTTTGTTGTAATCCAAACCATTCTTCGTTTATTGAATTCTCTTTTATTAATGAATTCATCAATCATTTTATTCAAAACCACTGTCAATTGAGTTTCTTGTATAGTATGTGATGACTGTGTTTGCGTTTGAGTCTGGGTTTGGGTTTCAGAATGTGATTGTTTCCCCACTTTCAAGTCAATTTTCTTTAATGGTTGATATTTAAAAATTTCATCAATTGATTTAATATTATTTATATCATCTTGAATTAAATCATTCAATTTTTTCATATTTTGTAAATTTAATACATTTAAATGAAATAATCGTTCAAATCCAGTACAATTAGTATTTTTCATTGATGATAATTTATTTGATTTAGCACAATTATAAAAATATATTCCAATCCCAGTGCTTCTAGAAGTAATAATTAATTCTTGCATTAAATCATTAATACTTGATAAAATTTCAAATAATTGACTATGAGAATTTAAATTAGATTGAGGAATTAATAATTCTGGAGTTATTTCAATTAAAAATGCAATACCTTCTTTGATTTCATATTGTTTGAAATTTTTATTACCATATTCATCATCATTGTTAGAATTCTTATTGGATTGATTATGCCAACTCATGATAAAGTCAATTGGTAAGAACTTTATTTGTTAAACGTGTCTGTCTGTGTGTGTTAATTTGAAAGACGTGTTTAATGATGGTGACTTTTTTCGTTGTCTCGCATTTATCAAATCACTCTCAATTGTCCTCAGGAGGCCTGTTTTTTTTCTTCTCTTTATCACTGTCACAACAAACCGACAAAAAATACACACAGTTAGTTTTACCAATTGATCCGACTACAATTCAAATTACACATTTTCTTATACACCAACTACAACCCATTTCTTATGTCAATACATTTTATATTAGTTCTTAATCGTCAAGGAAAATCACGATTAGTCAAATGGTTTGACAACTCATATACACCACAACAAAAACAACAATATATTCTGGATATTCATCGATTAATCAGTAGTCGAGATTCTAAACATCAATCGAATTTTGTTGAATTTCAACAAAATAAATTAGTTTATAGACGATACGCAGGATTATATTTTTTATGTGGTATTGATTTAATTGATTCAGAATTAAGTTATTTGGAAAGCTTACATTTTTTTGTCGAAATTTTGGATGTTTATTTTGATAGTGTTTGCGAAGTTGATCTTGTATTTAATTTTTATAAATTATATTATAT
>OKKB01000260.1_pt1 | contig 20496 bp, 10 predicted proteins | sample 1613931 | NCBI WGS metagenome assembly OKKB01 (sample SAMN04436893, study PRJEB24849) | human gut metagenome | biome: human gut; feature: NICU; material: stool | host: Homo sapiens | place: USA: Saint Louis, MO | collected 2012-02-08
TTTGCGTGTCAGTTAATAGTTAATTTAGCTTCTAACAAGACATCAGAGCTAAAAGACGAATTTCATGATCTTTATATACCAATTCCATTCCCCAGATTCTTTGTTATTTTTATTTTTCATGTAATGGCGGCTGATAAACAAGTAAAACGTTTTAATTGGAAATTGATTGCTAGATTACAGCTTATCTGCAGGATATTTAATTTAATTTAGAATTGTTGGATTGTTCTTTGATTTGCCGTATTTCTTAATCTATTGGAAGATAACGACATTGTGATAATTCATTTTCTCAATCAATTCTGTTGCTTTATGGACACGAACATAAATAACAGTACCAATTAAGGGACCACATTATTTTCCGGGCAGTTCTTCCAGATTAGTTTAAAAACGTCTGAGAAATTTTCCCTTTCAGTAATCTGTATAGTGTTACTTAATTCTTTTTGAACGATTTATTCCTTACATAAATTTATCAAATATCGATAATTGTGAATCCAAACCGTAATCGAGCTCGGGTTCTGAATGATTATCAGCAATGCTGATCCTATTGCATTTCATGGTGCAAGAATTGAAATCAATCAATTAAATCAATCAAATAGTGGCTGAAAATACGGATTGCCCCGAAATCTTTGTCTAAGATAAATGAAGAATCTCATTATCTCTCGGCGCGTTATATGCAGAATGTTGCAAATAGTGCAGATTCTATTTTGTCAACCATTCGAAAAGAGAACGGTGCGCCTTATATAAACTGAAAAAAAGTATTTCTATGGAAGAAATCTTCAGAAAAACTAAAATTTAAAAACACCTCCTAAATCGACAGGTTGTCGTAAATAATAAAGCATGCTGGTAATCTGACCTCCGGGATTTGAATGTATTAGGTGGTAGAATTGAGCTTTTCGCTCTTTCCTTATTTGCAATGGTTCACCAATGCGAATCAGCACATGAAATGTCACACGTTCACGTGAGTATGTCGTCACAAATGTCGCCCAGATGGACTGAATGTGCCAGTTAAATAGTATAGCTATTTCTGCTCAAAATATTACAATTTAAGTTTACTCAATCAATCAAGTTAGGTATAACGACCCTAACAAAATGGTAAGTAGCTACTGCTATATCACAAACCATGCAATTTTAAAATTACTAAAGTCGGTTTTCTTGGTAAATAGCCCTTTACAAAACAGAGCATTGTAGTGTTGCACTCACCTCTACACATGATTTGATATCCATTTCATTCTACTCCCACAAATAATGGTTACTCGGGAGTTAGAAAATGTTGCAGTTTTCAGGATTTTAGGCAATACAAATCAATGCTTGCATTGGTGTTCGTTATAGTATTTTTTTTGTTTTATTGTTCAGTCCCATATGCCATTTTTTTTTCTTCTTGCCTATGTTTTAGTCTCGTTTACTTTACTCCAATATTTTCTCTATATGTTTCCACTCTCAATTAACTATCAAGAGCTCAACCCAACACCATCCTTAGCACCATCCTCCTCATATGTCATCCCCGTTAAATTCGCCGTATAGCAGGTTCAATCAAGGCTTAAACAACAATTCCAGACTGTCAAATCAATTAGTGTATGGCGAATCATCTTCACTCAATGGGTCAGTTGATTCTAATGTACTACGGGTGAATCTGGGGAGTAATTCCAATCCCAACGATTTTATTACATACATAATACCTGATTTTGATGCTGTAACGTATTTTCAAAAAGATTTTCAAGCACTAAATGAATTTCATCTATGCGAAGAATCAGAAGCGTCTGGGTTTGAAATATACCTCGTGGAGCAGTGGATGAATGATCGTAATATTAGTTCTGTTGTCACTACTTTCACAGGTAACGAATCGTCAAAAATATCAGTCGTTAGGTTCACAATACTAAAGAAACCAGCAAAGTATTACCCTTTAAGATTTCAAGAGTATTTAAATGAATTGATACAGAATCACTCTAGAATGAAAAGAATAGAGAAAGAAAAACCCACTTATCAGCACAGTCGAACCAACAGCAACAGTGAAATGTTGACTCTATCAAAACTATCAACAACACAGATTCCAAGGAGAGAAAGCTCCAGCGACTACACCAGCGAGGTATGTTTTGTTGCAAATTTAACTTCGTTGCCATCCAATTTGAACCTTATTCCTGTACCAGGAGGGGACTCGCGTAAAGTGAGCACAGCATTTATGATAAATTCTAATTTGAAAAAATTGCAATGTACTGGTAGATCGGTTTCGATGATTACCAGTAAAATATCAGATGCATCCGATGATAAATTTCGACAAATGTACAAAATACAAAGCACCAAAGTGCCAATAGTTTTTGCAGCGAAAGAATTGGTAAATATTGTCCAAACTTGCTTATTTTATTTTGATTTATTAGACGCAAAGTATTGTAATGGGTTGCTTTGCACGAAAACTGAAGAAGCAATCACAAATTGGTGGAACTTGATTGGGTTGCCACATTTCAGTGTCAAACCGAACCCTGTTAATGGGATTTTACCGTCAAGAACGGTGGCAGCTATAGTTAGTTTGATACTTAGTGTCAGAATGAGGATACAATTAGTTGGTAGCTCTGATGTTCCAAAGGACCCATTTGATTTTGAAAACTTTATGATTGCTATTGGGCAGTTTCAAAGACAATATAAGTTAGACAAAACGAGAAAGCTAGATATGGAAACATTGAACAAGCTATTCACTGTAACAAACGCCAGGTTGTTGCCACAAAAGAACACTAATTATTTTTATTCTCAAGTATCTACAGGGTCTGATCTCGATCCCCAGAGTTTTGATATAATATCGCAATCAGGGAATCCAAAAGGTTTAGACTCTACCTCGCAGAAGAGAAGATATGGGAAAGAGCTTAAAAAGCTAACGAATGTCATGAAGTCGTCAGTTCTGGACCGTATTAACGCTGCTAGTGTTAGAGATATAGATGATATGCTGGCCCCATCCAAGGCATCATCTGGAAGGATAAGGAACAAAATTGCTAAGTTGGCAGATACAGTTAGTCCATTAGACGTGGAAACATTGGATTTAGAGTTCTTGGTGAAAAAACATTTGAATGGGAAAACGTTGATTCGCTTGTTTTATGGAACTCAAAGTAGTAATACATTTTTATCAGTGGAAAAATCATCTGATCCACAAAACAAGGGCCATCGCCACAACTTGGTAAACACTCATAATTCACATCTTGCGTTTCCAAAAAGACGAGGGAGAACAATGGTGGAAAATAGCAGCACATTGCAGTACAAATTTGAAAGTTTAAGAGACAAAATAGCCCAAACTCAAGAGTTAGTAATGATCAATGATCCTTCAAGGTACTCTCGTGGGCTAAACAGAATGAAGCTTGGGTTACAAAGCAAAAAGAACCCATTGACTGGTGGAGAAAAGAACAGTATGCTATTAACTCCTGGTGGCAATTATTACAGTTCACCGATGCAGACGGCTTCTTTAGTGGATTCATTTTTGCAAATAAGTAACGACGATGCCTCGGGTGTTGAAAGTGTATGTTCAAAACCTAATTCAATCAACAGAAGATGTGTAAACAGCGTATTTGATTTCAAGCACCCGTTAGCAAGTTTTAAACATAATTTGAATAGACGAAACTCGTTTCCATATTTGGAAAACCAGCATGAGCAAAACTTGAACACGCTAGTAATTGCAAAAAATCAATCAGGTATCAACTTTGAAGAAATAGATTTATTGAAGCGAAAGAGAAGTATTAGTTTTTCCTGTGTTGAAGATGCCGTGTTGCTGGGAAAAGTACAAGCTATTGGTTCAATGACGAAGTTTTCTCAATCATTCCTTGATAGTATCCGAGTGTTAATGAAATATGAGAGTTTGAAATCTTACTACCTTGAAGGTGAGAAGAAAGAGAAGCATGTCACGAATCAGCAATTAAATAAGCTGTATCAGTTAATGAATTTGGAGTTAATAAAGATGAAAAATCTAAGAAACCAAATGGATGCACACCAGAGCAGAATTATGGAAGGAGGGATTGAAGAAGAGCTCCATTACAGTATGAAAACACTAAATACCACAATTGACCGGTTGGTTTATGAAACAAGAATTGTTGCCAAAAGAATTGACGAATTAGAACAGGATTTTAAACTATATGAAATGAAATTGAACGACGAGTGTAAATCTAAGCTAACGGAAATCATAGATAAAGTACTTCATCTGAAACAATTCAAGGAAGTGTTTACTAGCCCTGAAGAGCGAAAGCAGATTGCTTACAAGTTGACTGGTGATGAGAATTATATTAACTTTGACGACGAAAAAGAATCCATTGGGCTTTTGAGAATGATAGTCATGTTTTTTTATGGGATTATTCTGTCAATTTTCCGTTTTTTCCACTTTAATCGTGATAACATGAATCTCGAGAGAATAAGACAAGCATGGGTTATATTGGATCCTAACAGATCAATCATTAAACACGCATACTCGTATATTGGAAGAGAGCCTTCCAAAGACAGTATTGCATCAACCGATTCTAAGTAGTTTTGTATTCCTTACATAATGAGCAAAAGCATTGGACCAACTCGGTAAATTCCTTCCGGTAGTTTTCGGACATTGCTAAATCGGGGTTTTCCTTGGCTCTGAGTTGTATTCTGAGAAGTTTCCGAGCAACATTTTTCATCCTCGCCAGCAATCCAGTCAAATTTTCATTTAGCTGAGCCAAAATAGGTAGCACAATATCATTTACAAATATATCTAGTTGCTTCTTGGTGTAAGCCGCCTCCTCTTCTTGTATTGATTCCCTGGCCTCTAGGTATTCTTTAACCGACTCGATTATTTCTTGATTTTGATCAATCAATTCAATCAACTTGGAAGAAACAAAATCCTCTCGCTGAATGTCCATAATCAAAGATAATCTTTCTTCTTCCAATTTGCGTATAATTGACATTTCATCATTGTCATTAGCATTGTTATTGGACTCGGTTAAAACGTCAGCCTCTTTTGATAGTTGTTCGTATTGGTCTTTCGATACTAGATTTTTTGATAAGCTTTGAAGTTTCGTTATATATTCTTCCGAGTCACTCACATTCTGACTAAGTGACAGTACCAATGTTGAGATTGCCAGCAAGTCATCATATGAGTTGTCCATCGTAGTGCGTTTGAAGAACTGATTCGATGTTTGTAAACACTCGTATCCATGTGGAAAAGTGTGTGTAAAGCTTACCAATTTTTCTGCTTCAATTATTGTTGTTTTTTTTTTTTTTCAACTGCACGAATAAATATGAACACGTCCTTTTTTTTTTGTTGGCTAGTAGTACACATTTGTCCAGCAACTGGAACTTTTGACAGCATAAATTACAGGCTAACTAGCACCTTCCTTCAATTTGAATATAGACAAAATAAATATTACAACATGGTGACAATTGGGAATGCACATGACGATTTGATTCATGATGCAGTATTAGATTATTATGGAAAGCGATTAGCTACTTGTTCTTCTGACAAAACCATCAAAATATTTGATCTTGACGGCACGGATAATTATAAATTGATTACTACATTAACAGGGCACGAAGGACCAGTTTGGCAAGTATCCTGGGCACATCCTAAATTTGGGTCAATATTGGCTTCGTGCTCGTATGATGGGAAGGCATTAATTTGGAAGGAGCAACCAGAAACTCAACAGTGGTCAATAATTGCCGAACATACTGTCCATCAAGCAAGTGTCAATTCTGTGTCATGGGCTCCTCATGAACTAGGGGCTGTTTTATTATGTACTTCATCCGATGGAAAGGTCTCAGTGGTGGATTTCAACGATGATGGTACTACTTCACATGTCATATTTGATGCACATGCAATTGGTGCCAATTCAGCTACTTGGGCCCCAGTATCAACCTCATCAAAGGATTCGGCAGCATTAAAGCAGCAACGTAGAATAGTCAGTTGTGGGTCTGACAATTTAGCCAAAATCTGGAAGTATGATGCTGCTAACAATACCTATGTCGAAGAAGCCAAATTGGAAGGTCATACTGATTGGGTAAGGGACGTAGCTTGGTCACCATCTAACTTGATCAGATCTTACATTGCTACTGCATCACAAGATCGCACTGTGTTGATTTGGACACAGGACAGAGATGGCAAATGGCAAAAACAATTATTAACAGAAGAAAAGTTTCCTGACGTCTGCTGGAGATGCTCCTGGTCATTATCAGGAAACATTTTGGCAGTGTCCGGTGGTGACAATAAGGTGAGTTTGTGGAAGGAGAACTTACAAGGAAAATGGGAGTCAGCCGGTGAAGTTGATCAGTAAACACTTTTCGTTATCTTCTTGTATTGTGTACTTGAAAGGAATAGAAGAGAATAATCTAGGATTACTCTTGATGATATATTTATACAGGAAAATTAAGAGTATAATTAAGACAGATCTAAAATGTATATTATAATTGATTAATTACTTCCTCTATGATTCTTTGAACGTCTTTTGAAGCTTCATCTGCAGCCTCCAAAACCTCAGCATGGCTAGCCATACCTTCATCTAAAGCCGGAGGATTTTCATCGAAAGCACTTGGCGGTTTGTCTCCTACACCAGCATTCGTGATTAGTGATAATGCAAGCACCCTTAACCCTGAATGGCGGGCAACAATTACTTCTGGAACAGTTGACATTCCTACTGCATCTCCACCCATTGTTTTAATCATTCTCACTTCAGCTCTACTTTCAAAAGTGGGTCCAGCAGCAAAGAAATATGTACCCTCATAAATGTTTCTAGTAATACCCAATTTATCTCTGGCGGTAGTTAAAAATAATTTCCGCAATTCATAGTCATACGCATCAGAAAGAGGCTGGAATCTAGGTCCGAATTCACTCAAATTTGGTCCTCTCAATGGATGGTATCCAGCCAACCCTGGGAAATTAATGTGATCTTCAATAACCATCAAATCACCGGGTTTAAACTTTGGGTTAATGCCACCAGCAGCATTGGTGACAACAACACTAGAAATTCCTAACAATTGGGCCACTCTAACGGGAAAAGTAGTTTCTTGGAAACTGTACCCTTCGTAGAAATGTAAACGGCCAACCATGCACATCACTGGTACTTTCTTTTTACCAATTAGCCCAAACACTAATTTTCCTGCATGACCAGGGACTGTGGATATCTTGAATCCTGGTATTTTCGAGTATGGGATTTCAAGTTTAGGTTCTGCTTGTAAAACATCAGCAATACCTCCCAAGCCCGACCCACATATTATCATGACTCTTGGCTGGGTCAATTCTGGAAATTGATCAATTTTGTGCTTTATTGTATCAGAAGCATGGTTAAGTTGTTTAATGTATTCTTCTGGAGGGATATTTTCGGCCATTATTTTATGTTTGATTGAAAGAAAGAGTGAACAAGGAGAAGTGTGAAACAAGAAACTCCATGAAACACCGCGCACTTTTTAAACTTACTTTGGGAAGATTTCCCATCTATATTCTGTAACGACAAATACCAAGAATGACTATAGTGTAGAAGGACAGCAAAAAAATTTTAGAGAACTAAAGGTTGCAGGTTAAACCGATAGGCAAAACTACTGCAAAACATGGCATCTTGGTGAGAATTCGCCATCAAGCTACTGATGGATGCAATTATTTAGTGTCTTGTGACTATGCTTTCAAAGCATTTTTCATTGCTAATACAGTTTATGCTATAAATATTCTAAAATAGGTTTTGACAAAGATACTGCCGACTTGTATCACTATGTACACGTATAAATAAATTAATAACTTCAATTTACTGGCCACCAATCGGGAATACCAACTTTAACGCCGATGAATTGAGTTCCGCCTTCAAATGAAGGTAGTTCGAGTTTATAAATTTGGCACTTTTCCACATCAGAAACTGCAAGCATCACCAATCCAAGGTTATCCTTTACTGAAACTATTTTCCCAAGTGATGTTTTTCTCTTCCTTACAACCTTAGAAGAGCCAAATGGTGATGATGCAAAGGGACTTTCATTAGTGGGTGGTTGTTGCTGTTGTGGCTCAGAGTCGTCGAGTGGTGTAATTTCCAATTTCCCTAATGATGAATTTGGAATATTACTCAAGTTTTCTACCACTGGGTCCAGCATGTTCAAATCAATGGGATGATCTTGTAAATAGCTGATATTATACTCTGTTAGTTGGAAAAATTGTACGGGGAATATTCTTTTTCTGATGACACCATTATTAAATGTACGAATAGTCAATTCTTGGCCAACATAGCATCCTTTGTCCAACGACAAACCATTGGTATAATCAAGATTACACTCAAATGGCAATAAAGAACTGCCCTTTGATGCATCCTGAATCTCAAATAACCCATTTTGAAATCGTCTTTGAACAACACCACTCTCGTTAATAGTAGGTGTGTCAAATTCCTGGCTAAATGATTCAGAAAAAAGTGACTCTACCGGGATCACATCCTGTTGACCGTCATTGTCATTATTAGTGGATATTGGCTTATTCGAGATAAACTTTATACCAAAGTTTGGAATTCTGTTATCAACGGCAAATCCCAAAATATTCTTAGCTATTTGTTGATTGAAGAAAACGTTGTCCTTGATGAAAGAGTTCGCATTCTGTAAAGCAGTTGTTGGATCAAGACTTTTAAAGTATTTGAATTGAATATTTTCCAACCATGCATCAAATGTGGCAGTGTCATCATAATAGTAATATGAATAAAGTTTTTTATCGGGAACTATATCGACTTTAGCACTAAGTTTATGTAACTTTAGTATCATCATCAATTGTTGCAGTATCAGTGTATCCACTTCTAATAAATATCCCGGCTCATTCATACTCTCTTGCAAAACCCCATCCACGTTATGGAAAGGGTCTGGATATAAAAAGCAATCTGTTACTACTCGACCCTTTGAATTCAAAATCATTGAATTGATCCCGTCTCTGCTAATATTTATGTTATAATCGGGGTCGTAAATATCTTCATGCATCAATCCATAGTTTTTGGAAACGTCAATAATCTCTGAAAGATTTGAATGTCTATTTTCAGATTCACTTATAGTGTGTTGTTTTTTCTTCACCACGTTTGGAAGTAACCTAGAAGTTACTAGTCCATTTAAAAACTTGGTTGCATCGGGGCCACGGATTTTGATAATACTCTTAGATAGCTCGGCCAAGCCAACATTGGGAAATCTCATATTGGGGTAGTTTTCTATAGAATATGTATTATAAATAACAAATCATGTTCCGATTTGTCAGCAATTTCGTTAGTGATAATCTGGAGAATTTTTAATACTAACAAAAAAAAACAATATCCCACCAATAGGAAAAAAAAAAATGAGGACTTATAATTGGAAGAGTTTCGTTTATATACTATTTCATGGACATCTTTTTCAAGCCAATAGGCTCTCTTTCAGTTGAGGTTATAATGTTGATTGTGACAATATAGTTAATAAATTGTCCAATCCTGTGGTGCATTGAGAGTGTTAAAGTCCACTATTGTATTTAGTATGAATCTATATATGATAATCCTCCATCCAAACAAACTCATCAAAATTCTGTAATCTTTAATTGAAACTATGTACCTCTAACAACAACGATTACTATTTTGTAAACTCCTCTAGCAATTTATCCTCGTAAAAGTAGTGCATAAATTTAACTGGTTTGGCCTGATTTGGTCTGTCAACATGCAACACGGGCACATCATAGCAGTATTTGTCAAATGCTTCTTGGTTCTTAGGGTCCATAATATCTATGGTTGTCAATTTGATAGGCATATTTTTAAGTTTGGGGGATTTCAATGCATCATATAATATGAATTTGGCATTCGAACATAGCATGCAATTGTCTTTGGTGAAAAATGTCAATTGTACTTGGGAATTGATGGTGCTGTATGAAAAAAACCTTTTCCGTATAGATGCACAATTTGTATGTCTCTTAATTGTATGAATCATTCTATTTCCAGTGGTGCGAGGTAAATGATTAAAAGTTTAAGTAACGAAGTTGTACAATTTTGGATAGTTGTCAATATTTAATTACGTCTTTAGCACAATTGTTTCGTAGTATGGGAAAGCTTAAAATACAAGAATGAAAGTTCGAATAGTTCTGAAAAATTCTGAATTGGTGCGTCTCTCTTTTATTTTTTGTCTGGCACATAATTGCCTAGTAAATGCAACCCTATCACACAATCACATAATGAAAAGGTTATAGGGGTTTTCGACTATAATAATTTGTATGATGCCATCACCTAATTTGACTGACTGATATTATCATAGACTTCTTCCAAATAAAAAAAAAAAGAATACAGTTCAAATTTTGTCTTGATCATTCCTAGACCTGGTAACAGCGACATAAAAAGAGACAAATTAGATTCCAAAGTATCGTCAAACAATCTGTTGTTAATGACAATTTTTAAACTCTAACAGAGAATGGTGCTTACTTTTGTTGTTGTTATGGGGCTTTTTGCTCTACAGAGTAGATTGGTTTTTGAATATTAAGTTTATTTTGTTTATCTTTATATCAACAAAGTTTTACATTTGCATGTTGTTGTTCTTTGCTTATTCATGTCAACGCCTTTTATCCATTTATGGTAATTATAATAATATGCCATCAAAGTAAACTAGGGGATGCAGCAACAAAGCTAAATGATAATTTTTTTATTTTTTGGTTCCGCTATCCGTCAAATTAATTTACAGTCAAAAGCCAAGTCTGCAAAAAAAAAAAAATTAACAATAGATACCACAGTAATAGCCTTTATCCAATATCCGTTTCTTGCTGATCATAAATATCACTCAATTTCTTGTTCTAAAACTTTTCTGTATTAAAATTTCATTATTTTTTTTTTTTCTTAAAATTTCACAATAATTGTTGAACAAATAAAATGTCATATCCTACTATACCATGGCCCACATTTGCTGACTTGAAGCAAATGCTTCACGGATTTTGGGCATCTAAACCAACCTACACTGAGTCTCAGTATCCAGATTTACAGGACAAGGTTGTTATTGTGACTGGAGGTAATACTGGACTTGGTTATGAGACAGTTAAATCTTTAGCCGGATCTACCAAGGCTAGAATTTACGTGTTCTCCAGAAATAAAGAGAAGACACTCGCTGCAATCAAACAAATACAATTAGAAATTGCTGAAGAATATAATGTTAGTAACAGTGACATTCGTTTTATTCAAGTGGACTTGAGTGATTTGACAACCATCAAACCAGCTGTCGAAGAGTTTTTGAAGCAGGAGCAGAGAATAGATATTATTATTCATAATGCTGGTATCATGGGGCCACCAGTTGGATCTAAATCCAAGCAAGGCTATGAATTACAATGGGGTACTAATGTTGTTGGCCCACATTTATTGCAAAGGTTATTGGATCCATTGTTCATCAAAACAAGTGAAACTAATCCTCCTGGGTTCAGCAGAATTGTTTGGGTATCATCTACAGCTCACTTGTTTGCACCTCAAGGCGGAGTCTTTTGGGATAATGTTAATTATGAGAATTTGAAACTTAGTCAAACTCAAGTGAGAACCACCCTTTATGCACAAAGCAAAGCTGGTAATTTGATTCAAGCAAGAACTTGGTCCAGAAAACACAATTATCCCAATGTTATCAGCTCGTCGCTTTGTCCTGGTTATTTATACACCGACTTGATACGTAATTTGAACAGTTTTGAACAGTGCTTTGTCAAACGCTTGATTTACCCAAGAAGATATGGAGCTTATACCGAATTATATGCGGCATTCTCTCCAGACGTCAAAGATGGTGCACATACCATTGGGTTTGGTGTTCCATCTCATGCAAGAACAGACTTGACTAGTGAAGCCGTAGGTGACAAAACATGGGCTTATCTTGATAAAGAAACCGATGCTTATTTGTAGTCACATAGATTTTTTCAAATACAATTTATTTTTAGTTTAACTTGTTCTATAATATTATAGTGCATAGAAGTAACAGACAAAAAAATTTTTTAGTCCGAAACCAGTAGAAATGTGAAATAGGAAATCAAAAAACTGCAAAAAATAAAGCCCAACGCGGGGCTCGAACCCGCAACCTTTTGATGACTTTGGAAATAATTCTAAGAGTCAAATGCTCTACCGATTGAGCTAGCCAGGCTGTTATTGGTTTTGTTGTGCGTATTATGATGTCATACCTTATGCATACTAATCCGTATTGTCATAATCTAACTTAGATTTTTTTTGGGACAAAAGTGCAACTGCGAACATTTTAATCGAATGAACATATTGTTTCTATAATCTATAAAGTATTATAACTATGCAACTTTTTCCATTTCTTTACAGGTAAGCCATCACTCAACTGTACCTCCTCAGACACTAATTCATAACCCCCTAGCCATGGTAATAACCTAAATTTGATGTACCAGAATCCTATACAAGCAAGAATACAGATTATTGCAACTACCCCATAATTTGGCCAGTTCTCTAACCCTTTTGGATTAGGACTCTTACTAGACACAAATGGACCAATTAACAAGTATAAACTGATAAGGAAAACAGCTATTGTGCCAACAACACCTGCTTTAATAGGTGAATGTAATTCTGGGTACCGTTTGCGAATTATAAATATTCCAATTGCTATTAATGCAATAGCCAACTGTTGTGGATAACCTTCCAAGGATACCATGTAGCTATAGATATCGCCTCCTGGGAATAACACAATGACTGTGGTGGTTATGGCCACACTTAATAACAAAGTCCTCAAAGGTGCACCATAGGGCCAATTGGATGACATGAATCTTGAAAATGGCAAATAACCTTCACGAAACACTTCTTGATCGACTCGAGAAATAGTGTAAATAACGACAAAAATATTCCCACCTGCAGACAATGATACAGCTAGTGTCAACAATTTCTTCCCTAAAAATTGCCCAAAAATTTTGGTAAACAATATTGATCCTGCAAGGGTACTCCCATTAGCAAGTTCATCGCTTGGTATCACTATTAAATATGCCAAATTAGCAATAAAATATGTGACTGCCATAATGGTCAATGATACTGGACCAGCGATCTTTAGTGTACGCACTGGATCTTTAATTTCATTGGCAACAGTATGAACTGAGTTCCAACCAGAAAACGCAAATGATGCTTTAATTATTGCTGATGCAAAAGTCAGTACACTAGCGCTTGATCTGACTTCGAAAACTCTATCCCATTCAAGTTGATTTTCAATTCCAGTGATTGACTGAGGAAATGCTGTCACATAAATTCCAGCAACCACAATGACAACCACTAAAACTAATTTCAAACCACCCAACACATTCTGGATTCGCACCCCATGGCTCACACTAACACCATGGAGAATTGCGGCAAAATATAAAAAGATCAATCCAGTGAATCTTGTTTTGAAATCAGATGGTTCCAAGCCTAATGCATGTATCAAATATTCACCAAACACTAACACATTGGATATGGTGAACCCAAACATAACTGAGTAAACCAGAAATGCTACTGTGGCTAATAGTTTTGGTCGAGGGTATATAAATTCAAGAAACACTTTGGCACCACCACTTCTGGGAACCAACGACCCCATTTCCAAAAACACGTAAAGTCCACCAAAGGATGCTATTGCGGCAATGACCCATGCCGCAAAAAATAGTGCTACTGATTGACCACAATCTTGATATATCCCACTAGTGATACTGAATATCCCACTGCCTAATATACGACTAACAAATAAAATAACTGTTGAAAACAAGCCTAAATGTCGACCCTGTGGTAGATCTTCCAAGTCTTGTAAATATGATATTCTACCGTTCAATTCAACGGAAGGTCTTAAATATGGGTTACTTGTATCAGACGATGTATCATTACCAGCTTTTATCAAATCATCGTCATCCACTAAAACATCTGGTATTTTTGTATACTCTGATTTATCCAAAGGTTGCATTTCTATTGTATCCAGAGATGACGGGAGGCTGCTATTGTTGTTGTCGTTTTTGCTTTCGTTTTCGTTTTCGCTGTTGAATTCTAAAGCTGTTAGTCTATTGGATGAAGAAGGTTGAGGGCTATTATCCTTGTTTTGTAAATCTGAATTAAATTCAAGATCAAACGATGAGGGAGCCATTTATAATTATACTGTGGATGTATTTTTTTTTCCAGGTTTTTTCTTTTAATAGATATGGGTCAGTTGATAGGAGCTTCCACCACTAACCACACTAATTGAAATTTGCTACTTACTGATAACAAATGACGTTTTTTTTGTTGTTGTTGTTTTTGTTGTGTGTCCCTCATTTTGGGGCAAATTGTAAATTGTGGTGGCTCACGCGAGAATACGAAATCCATCTGCAATTTGTAATCAGTTTTCTGTCCATGACTAAAAAATACGTAACCATATAAATAGAACTCGATATACTGAGATCATCTCCTCTTCACCACGTTACCAATAGTTGCTAATGAAAACAATTTGAATTGTATTTGCTAGACTAGAGTTATATTCAGATTTGACATGAAGAGAGTCTGGACTAATAAACAATGCCTGGTCAAAAGGGACTTCTGAGAATCTTTGGGGTTTTGACGATTCAGATTAAGTCAGGACATTAAAATGAAGAAACAAAGAAAACCTTTCACTAAACCAAGAAATTTTTGATCAAAAACTAACTGGTTGTTACTACATTCAATAAATTACAGAGTCAATCACCTGTATTGGTAAATAACAAAATCAATATCAGTGTCTAGGAACTAGAATCTCTTAGATCTTATCAAGGAGTTTGTGGAATTTTGACACTCCCATCGAAAGCACGTGCACGTGAGTTACCGGTTTGTCCAATTTCCGAAAAGAACAACAACAAAAAAAATTGATCCGGTTTAGCCGGCCGTAAAATGCAGATTTTATAGCCGTATGAACAAAGAAAAATAAATCACTCACACCCTCCATCAATCCAAAGTAATTATAGTTTTAACAGCTAATGTTCCTTTAAAATTGTAATAGCTTTGTCAGGGCAAACCAAAGAAATAGAAATTAATGTTTACAGCCTTGTATCGTCAAATTCTTATTTAACTTTACTCAAGATTTATTCTACCCAAACGTTTTGGTTGGCTTAAGGTCGAATGGAGACCCATTCCTTAATCAAACTATCGTAAGTTGTACCTTGTTCTGTTTTAAAACGTTGATATCAGATCATTTGAAGAAGAAAGCAAGAGAATATTGTAAGTTAACCTATTATGGCAATTTTAAGTTTGTAATCTTTTGTGAAAAATAAAATTTCAATTACGATAACTTTACTAAAATAATACATCAAAGAAGAATTTCTTATATCCTTTGTACAATTAGTTTTGCTTCTATTTTTTTTCTCTCTCTTTTTTTTTGTGTTTATATTAGGATTAGAATATGAATTTAATTAGATACATATGTAAACACATTCAGTATCATACTATAGGTGTATAAATCTTGTAGATAGTCTAGTAAATTTATGTGGTAGTCAAACTTCTTGGTGTGTTTCTTTTTTTTTTCGTTATAACCGAAAGAGTATTGGAGTAATTGGGTTGAGTTGGCGATATCAAACGGAACTAAAGGAGAAAAAAAAAAAAGAAAAACAATGAAAGAAAACGACTTGAATATCCCGATTACGTGGGAAAGCAAACCAGAGTAAAGCAAAAGCAAAAGCAAAAGCAAAAAAAAACCAAAGGGAAATATCCATCGGAAATGATACAAAGACATCAAAACCAATTTTATCCTTAAGAGAAAACTGCGGGAAAAAAAAACAATAAACAAATTTCTTCTTTCATTTTCTTTATTTCTATATTTATTTTTAATAGTTTGTTTAACACACATTTGCTTGTTTCTATACCTTTGCTTTTTATTTTTTTTAATAAATTTTTTGGAGTTTGTTTTGGTAATATCAAATAACAAGTGACAACTCTCCAGTTAGCTCCTATTATTTGCATCGACCAAATCTAGAAGATCTTACTAGAACATCGAAAGTTGGAGTGACCATTTGCTATGTCAGAGTCCAAAGATCAATCAACAGACTCAACCGGTTCACCTGGTCTCCAATCACGTGGGGAGCCTCAACCGCCAAGTTTTAAAGAAAAGATACATCGATTTTTCTTTTTGAAAGGATTGGCAGATCGGCCACCATATTTACAGGAAATTTATGACAATACCCCTAGAACTGTTTTTTACAATTATGATTTGCCAGATTATATGATAGATTCACAGGGTCGTCCCATCACTCAGTACCCTCGTAATAAAATTAGAACCACTAAATATACCCCAATCACCTTCCTTCCGAAGAATTTGCTTTTACAATTCACAAACGTAGCAAACAGTTATTTTCTTTTGATTGTTATTTTGGGGGCATTTCAAATCTTTGGTGTTCCCTCTCCAGGTTTAGCAGCAGTTCCCTTGATAGTTATTGTATGTATTACAGCTATCAAAGATGCCGTTGAAGATTATAGTCGTGCAGCCAGTGACGCTGAGTTGAACAATTCTCCAATACATTTGTTGACTGGGGTTCACAATCCTAATGTATTGGTCGACCAGGTAGGACCTTGGAGAAGATTCAAAAAGGCTTGTTCTCGAGGAACAGCTCGTGTATTCAAATTTATCAAAAAATGTTGCATTTTCATTTGTGGAAGTAAACGAGTCAAACAGGAATATGCTAGAGAACAAGTTCAAGAAGACAATTTGGCACTACATAGAGTATCGACTGTTGTTTCCGATTATACTTATCGGTCACAGGAACCACGATACAGTGTTAGCTCTCCACGAAGATCTATGAACACTAATCGAAGATCAATTCAATCTTCTCATCATAGACCCACTGTTGCATTGCCCAACTCATTATTGAATCCCATTTTGAAGAAAGAAAATGCTCAAAACCCAAGTTCCATTCGAGCTAATTTCAAGAACAGATGCTGGAAAGATGTGAACATTGGTGACATAATTAGAATCAGAGCCAACGAAGAAGTTCCCGCAGATGTTATTATTATTTCAACATCAGACCTGGAAGGGAACTGTTACATTGAAACCAAGAATTTAGATGGGGAATCTAACTTGAAAACTCGTACAGCATTAAAGTGTGGAGGCAATAATAATTTGAAACATTCTGATGATTTGAGTGATACCAAGTTTTGGGTCGAATGTGACGCACCAAATGCAAATTTATACTCTTTTAAAGGTACAATTCATTACGAAAATTTTGACTCTAAGGGCAATTTAGTCAATGAAGATGAAAAAGAGGCCATCACTCCAGAAAATGTCTTGTTAAGAGGATGTACATTAAGAAATACAAAATGGGTCATTGGGTTCTGTATATATACAGGGCCAGAAACCAAAATCATGCTCAATTCTGGGATCACACCAACAAAGACATCTCGTATCTCTCGTGAATTGAACTTGTCTGTTATAATTAATTTTATTTTGTTATTTGTTTTATGTTTTGTCTCTGGTTTGATTAATGGGTTATTTTATCGGAATGAAAACAATTCAAGAGTGTTTTTCGATTTCCATCCCTATGGGAAAACTCCAGCCATTAATGGTGTTATTGCATTCTGGGTAGCATTGATTATTTACCAGTCTTTGGTGCCCATTTCATTGTATATTTCCATCGAAATCATCAAAACTATCCAAGCTTATTTTATATATGCCGACGTTAAAATGTACTATGATAGATTGGATTTCCCTTGTATTGCAAAGGCATGGAATATATCTGATGATTTGGGTCAAATTGAATACGTTTTCAGTGACAAAACAGGAACTTTAACACAAAATGTGATGGAGTTTAGAAAGTGCACAATCAACGGGAAGTCATACGGATTAGCTTATACAGAAGCACAACAAGGCTTGGATAAACGTGCAGGCATTGATGTAATTGAAAATGCCAATAAATGGAAGAATAAAATTGCTGCAGATAAAGAAGTAATGATGGATGATTTGACAAAATATTCCAATAATGATCAATTACGTGAAGAAAATATTACCTTTGTGTCGAGCCAGTATGTAAGGGACACGTTTTTAGGGGACTCGGGAGATGATCAAAAGCAAGCAAATGAAAGATTCATGTTTGCTTTGGCATTGTGCCACACAGTTATGACCGAAGAAAATGAAAGTGATTCTACATTACGTGATTTCAAAGCCGAGTCGCCCGACGAAGCAGCCTTAGTTTCTGTTGCCAGAGATATGGGTATCGTTTTCAAAAAGCGATTGAGAAGCTCCTTGCTTTTAGAAATATATGGAGAAGAACAAGAATTCCACTTGCTTGATATTATTCCTTTTACATCAGCAAGGAAAAGAATGTCTTGTGTTATAAAGACTCCAGACAATAAGATCATTTTATACACCAAAGGTGCTGATTCTGTTATTTTCCAAAGGCTCAATCCTCGAGAGAATCCGAATGAGCTTGTGAGCAAAACTGCGCTTTACCTTGAAGATTACGCCAACGAAGGCTTGCGTACATTATGTATTGCATCCAAAGTATTGGATCCACAAGTTTATGACAATTGGAACAAACGTTACAGAGAAGCCAGCTCATCAATCTCTGATGATCGAGAAGTCCTAATGGGTCAACTAGAAGAGGAGATTGAGCAAGATTTGGTATTATTAGGCGGTACAGCTATCGAGGACAGATTACAACACGGTGTTCCTCAATCGATATCTATTTTGAGTGAAGCTGGTATCAAATTGTGGGTTTTGACAGGGGATAGAGTTGAAACCGCTATTAATATTGGGTTCTCGTGTAACTTGTTAGAAAATGACATGAAATTATTGGTTGTGCGACCCGAATCAAACGACACTCAAGATTGTGAACAAATTGACGACTTGATTACCAAGTACCTACAAGAAGAGTTCCACATTGACGCCAGCTCTCCAAGTTTAGTTGCAGATGCTATAAAACAGGCTAGAAAAGACCATTCAATCCCACAAGCAAAAGTTGCATTGGTTATTGATGGAGCTGCTTTGTCATTGATTTTCCAAGATTTGAAAGACTGTCCTAATGATACCATAAGGGTATTGCAGGATAAGTTTTTGTTGTTGGGAAAACAATGTCGATCAGTACTTTGTTGCCGTGTCTCCCCTTCACAAAAGGCCCAAGTTGTAAAATTGGTGAGGACTGGGTTGCAAGTAATGACATTGGCTATTGGTGATGGTGCCAACGATGTTGCCATGATACAAGCCGCCAATGTCGGTGTTGGGATTGCTGGTGAAGAAGGGAGACAAGCTGTTATGTCCTCAGATTACGCTATAGGGCAATTCAGGTTCTTAACACGTTTACTTTTGGTTCATGGAAGATGCTCTTATAAAAGATTGGCCGAAATGATTCCTTGTTTTTTCTACAAAAACGTTGTCTTTACATTAACATGCTTTTGGTATGGTATTTACAACAATTTTGATGGGTCGTACCTTTATGAATACACTTATTTAATGTTCTATAACTTGGCGTTTACTTCCTTACCAGTTATTGTTTTGGCTGTGTTTGACCAAGATGTTTCTGATACCATTTCCTTGTTGGTTCCTCAGTTGTACACTAGTGGTATTTTGGGTAAAGATTGGTCGCAATATAAATTTGTATGGTACATGTTTGATGGTCTTTACCAGTCGGTAATCTCATTTTTCTTTCCCTATTTATTGTTTTACCTTGCATTTCAAAACCCTCAGGGAATGACAATTGACCATAGGTTTTATATGGGTGTTGTCGCTGCATGTATTGCTGTTACTGCATGTGACATCTATGTCTTGATGCAACAGTACCGTTGGGATTGGTTATCGGTATTGATCGACTGTATTTCCATATTGTTGGTTTACTTCTGGACTGGGGTATGGAGTGTCAATGCTACTTATTCAGGCGAGTTTTACCGTGCTGGTGCACAAACTTTGGGTACTTTAGGTGTTTGGTGTTGTATTTTCATTGGTGTTATTGGATGTTTACTTCCTCGATTCACTTTTGATTTCTTCACCCTGAACTTCAAGCCAGCAGACGTGGATATCATCAGAGAAAGAGTGAGACAGGGTGCGTATGATGACTATCCACTAGGATATGATCCAACTGATGCTGAAGATGTCGAGAGACATAGATTGTTAACGGAAATCATTAATAAGGATCCCCAATTGTTTGAAAAGATGGAAAACGAATACAAAGAAGAAGAACATGATAAAGAAACACCATTGGAAAGAACTTTCAAGTCTATAAAGAGACGTACTACCATACTGAGGTCTAAAAAGGGAACTGCGCAGAGATTAAGAAGAGATACAATTAATGATCAATTCCAGAAACATATTCCTCTTGATGAATTACGACAACAGATGATCAAGGAAGGTGAATACACATCTGCACGATACTCCTTAGACAGAATAAACACAACTCACGAGATTCCAGGAGTAACACAAGCTGACACATTATTAAAGTACCATACAAGGAATAGTGTAGCTTTGAATCCTTAACCTACTTTATGTGGTAATTGGGTTTCAGTTTATTGTATCATTGCATTTGATTTCGGTTTTACATTTTTCGTTTTTTTTTTTTTTTTAATTTTTAATTTGTTTAAGATGCTGTTTAACGCATTGTTTTGATTTCTTTACGTTGCATAGGTTTTTTATTATTATTATTATTAT
>OKKB01000261.1_pt1 | contig 20333 bp, 8 predicted proteins | sample 1613931 | NCBI WGS metagenome assembly OKKB01 (sample SAMN04436893, study PRJEB24849) | human gut metagenome | biome: human gut; feature: NICU; material: stool | host: Homo sapiens | place: USA: Saint Louis, MO | collected 2012-02-08
GTTCCAATAGTATTTTTAAGTTTTGGCTGTGAAATATTTCCACATTAATTAAAAGAAAAAGAAAGGTCTTCAAATCTTCTGTAGTATTATGTTTGTTGTTATCACATGAACATTTGCTAGTTAGTACTACTAGGAGGGTTTTTCCCTCTTCTATTTAAAAAAGAAACGAATTCAGATCTGTACTATATACATATAAATCACATAGAATAAGATGGAAATGTGGATGGAAGAAATCAGATCTTCCTATAAAACAAACAATATACAATGAAGATATTGACCAAAGTAAATGGTGATAACTTATGGTTTTAATTCTCGAGCGACTTTTAAATTTAATTAGACAAACAAATTAAAAAAATAATATAAAATAGAGTAATCTACCAATTTTTTCATACCAAGAAAAGAAACGAACAGAAACAGAACATAATGGTGTTATATGTAATTTTGCAAGATCCTTTTTTTACCCCAAATAGTAGTGACAATCTTTGTTTCTTCAAAGGAGTGTACACCCAAGAAGTTGGACCAAATGTAAGAATTTAAGGCGGCTAGAGAAAAAGAAGAGGAGAAGTTTAATTAAAAATTAGATATTTCCAATTTAAGTAAATTGTTTCTTTCTAGATACGTATAACAAAGTATATTACAAACCAGGGTATAATTTTCTTAATGTGTTTAAACTCTTTTTAGATTTTTTTATAATACCGAAGACAAAGATGATGCTTGCCATATTTTTTTCTAGTTTGCTTTAATTTGTTGTGCTCCTCAACTTTGTCCCACATTTTTTTTTCTTTCTCCATTCTTTACCCCCATTTCTTCCCCGCCTCTCCGTCTCTCCGCCGTTCTTGTCCTCTTTCCACTACTACCGCTACCACTACCACCAAAAACTACCACCAATAACCACCACCATCCCTTTGAGGTTTTTCTTCAACATTTATACCCAGGGTAACTATTTATATATATTCAATCTAATTGTTGTATATATCATTTAACGTTGTATTGTTGGCAGTTCTCTTTGTTGGGAGTTGGGCCAACCAACAATATAATTAAAGATCTACATGTTATTGACAAATTAATTTAACATTTTAATTGATTTCAAGTTCTTACGTACGTTTGAATCATAAATTACCTGTTCACTTGCTTGCTACGCTCTAGTAGGAATGACCATATTTTAAAACATCTAGTATTGGATTATCTTTACTGGCCCTTCTTAAATAAAAAGAAATGAAAAAAAAAAAAAAATAATTGCACCATATTTATTGGCAAACGTTTAATTACTACTAATAATACTGTTCCAAATCACATATGAGCTGAGTTAATTTAATTATATCCCACGGTGTTGGAATCGGTAGACAGGTGTAGATTGGTATCTCTGTTCCGCTACTACTAGTTGATTGATTAAGATAGTATTATATTATACTCGGTTGTTTGATTTTGTTGTTCATGCAAGTTTCGGATATAAACTGTCATAGATTTTTTTTGTTGGACAATTACATTAAATGAACCGATGATAATTACACAAACTAGTAAACTTGGATATTACAATGGAAATAGCTGATAATTCAGTTGTTGTTGTGGTTTTTTCTTTTGCAGCTATTGATTTGATAAGGTTTTATTTGAGGGATACTTCCACTAATAGGTTCATTTATTCAACCAGCAGGAACCTTGATTTCTTCTTTTTGGTGGGATCAAACTACCATCTTGCAAAATCATTCACATAGTATATTTATAAACACATCACAGCATTACAAAGAGAGATATATCTATATTTAGAATAAACAACACCACAAGGATGCTTAAATTGATAAGTATCAAAATAATAATTGTGAATCGAGTAACTGGATAATAATCATCAAGTAATAATTCTTGAACTTGGAAATATCGAATAGTTCCAAATGTGACAGTCAACCCACTCAATATGGTACCCATGGCTCCAAGTGGTTTACCTAAAGTTTGAATCATTTGCAGTAAATTTGAATCACCTAAGGTATTGGTGTTGGCTTTTATCTCTAATCGATAAAATTGTAAAAATCCAATACTAAATGTTAAAAACACTAATGCTGTTCTAATCCACGATAGAAATGTTCTTTCATTTGCCATCTTGGAGTGTTTGAAAGTTAGTATTATTGTTAATGTATCACAAAGCAGATAGACAACAACATGTTTTGCAAGAAAAGGCTTTGATGCCACACTTTTTTTCAATAAATTTTACATACATGATCTCGAGCAACTGAGCCACGGTTTTTCAAAACTATTTGAAATTGAAATAATTTAGAACAATGGGTGAAAATTCTCCATTTATTAGGGATTTCTCCTTCTACTCCTTCTACTTCTTTGTTATCATTTAAGTTTGTTTGCTTGTTCATCGTTGATGAGTTTCAATGGTTATATATTTTTTTGCATTTTCAGAAAGAAAATACCAGCAAAATAGTAAAACAATTTATACAACTGAAAATGTCTACTTTACAAATTTTCTTATATATACATATCTAATGAAACATTGCCTAGTGGTAACTGAGTTTGAAAGAAAATTATGAATACTGTAATTACTTTATAGGTCCAACACGTGGATTATCAAACAGTAAGGAACAAGAAAAATAGAAAGAAAAAAAAAAAGCCTAATCGTACAACCCATATATGCAAGTTGTGTTTTACATTAACAGCAGACAAAGCTTTTATTACTAGTATAATAAAGCTTGGAATTTGTATGCCGGTGTAGAACTGGAGGCAATGAGGTTGTTGATGATTGGTAATGAGTATTAGTAGCAGATAGAATGATCAGTTTATTTTGCGGTAGCTGGATCTGGCACTTTTGAACTGTCTTTGTATTGATAAAGGTGTGTATTCCATGGCCGCTGGAAAGAAACTACGTACAATAGAAAAGAGAGAAGGGAACTTAAGGTCTATATATAGCGAACATGATGGGTAACCTGGTGGGGTATTAGCACGCACATGACCTGCCGACATTACGACTATCGTTGGCTTTACAAAACTCTGGTAATCAAATGTTCTTGCACCAATTCTGGTATGAACTTTTTGGTTCCAAATTTAAATATTGCTTTTTTATAAAATAGGACTATAGAAACTGTGCATGGACATTGAAACAAGCAATCGCCAATATCCAATTCTTCAGATGTCACTTCCTTTTACATTCTAAGGATTATTCAGAAGCAACTTCTTTACATTCAAGGTAAAATCTCTTGTGTGATTAGAAAACTTTAGTAATTCCTCATAAGACCCATTTTCTCTAACATACTTGGAGGTATCCTTTAACACTTTAATGGCCTCGGCTATATCTTTGTTAATTTCCTCTTTTGTAATTAATGGTATGTGTCCATCTGGCTCATTTATATCAGGAAAGTCTATCTCGGTAGTTGGTTGATTAAATGAATTGAATTGTGAATCTGTACTATTTGAGTCATAATTATAAGTCAATGGAGTTAGTGGAAAAGAATGGTCTTCTGTTAGACTAGCATGGTATTCTGGTTGAACAGATTGCCCTTGATACTCATGTGTCTCATTGTTTTTTACTGATGCAATTTTTTGCAGTTTATTAATGGTTTCGGTTGTTGCTGCTTTTCTTTTATTGGACGTTCTTTTAGGGGGGTGAACAGATAAAAACCTTGCAACTATGTAAACGTGTGTGCATAGTTTAATTGGTCGATAGTTTTCGCAATTGCATGAATATTTATTCCCATCGTCCTTTTTAATTTCATAAAATATGTCTTCTTGTCTCGATGATTGCACTAATATTTTTGAACGTTTGATTTCCACTCTCTTTTCAATTTCTTCCATTGTTAAAGCATCAACTATATCTTTATTCCTTTTACTGGCTTGTATAAGATTTGGTTTGTTGGTATTATCACCAGACACACCATCTTTATTCTCATAGTATGGAAGAACTTCATAGAAAAGGGTGTAAATTATAATATCAGCCCTTGCCATCCTTGATTTGTTCAAGACTTTCTCGTTTAATATAGAATGCCAGGAGGCAACAAGATTACTGGTGAAGTCAATTCCACTTTGGTTGACCGAACACCCTTTTAACCAAAATTCTTTCCGTTTCAACCAATAGTGCATGTAGATAATATAATGGGGATATTCTATAAATGCTGAGATGTATTCTTGAATTTTTTGATTAGCCTCTTTTTCATTTTTCAAGGATATTATTTGATAGAATCCTGTAGTAGCTAGGCGTTTCACATCGACTATATCATCTTTTGTTTGGGGAAAAGGTTTTGGTTCTCCAATTCTAATTTTTTCATTCTGTAAGTTATCAGAGGCAAGAAATTCTTCAATTGCAGCAAGGTCATGGACATTTCTTTCAACAGGTGATTGATCATCGGGATTGTTTATTAAATTCTTTATCGGGTTGACTTTAATATCACCGGTTGTAATATCAATTATCGAGTTTATGAAATCAGAAACTGAACTGTAATCTTTTCCATCTCCCATAGTCTGAAGGTGTCTTTTCCTTTCTATCATATCTCGAGTAAGTATCCCTTTTTGAAGCAATCCGTCAAAATCTATTTTACCCCGACTCAACGTAATATAGCTATTTATGATCCCTTTAAGTGCTTTGTGTAGGTGATAGAAGCAGTATGAAACTTCATGATCTTTTTCATTTGGAAACGCTGCTCGAATGGCTTTTCTCTCAATGTCTGCACAGTCAATACAGATCAAAGAAGGATTTAACCCGTGCCTTGTATTCAAGTCATGAAGTAGTAAATAAAGTGGGTACGACCCCTGAGTATGTGTTAAAAGCCAAGCAATTGGAACTGGTTGACCGATTCTGGTATCTAATACCATGACTGTGTAAAGGAATACTCTCTCAGTGATTTTGTCACTTTTTCCAATGTTAGACGTTGAATCAATAAAAATTGTATTCCCATACTGTTGTAGCTTAGTCAACATATAGTCAGTTGCAAAGGCAAACCCCCACGTTCTTGGCTTGCTGTTGTCGTTGTTCTCATTCAAGTTCAGCCAAAATTTTACATATCCATTCTGTGATAAAATGTCTTGGTACTCTATTAGACTTTCCTCTAGTTTCGAAGAGACCCTACCAGTGAAAATACCCAATTTTTGTCTAATTCTATGATATAATTGACAATTGAACTTTAAACTATGGTCTAAACTCGCAATGTTTGTACCAAAGTTAACTTTTGATCTTTGAGAATTAACCCAAGCCCAATCTCTTCCTTCAAGGGCTTGTTTAATGAGCCAAGTACGGACGGGATCCCGCACAGTCGCTGAAACAGTATCATCATGGTCTATAAACGAATGATTATGATGGAAACAATACTCCATTTGTACTTTATCATTTCTAGTCCGTAACTTAATTCCTGCAGGACACCCAGTTTTCTTTGTTTTGGTTTTCGTTTCATAATACTTTTTCCCTTTTTCACATTTCATGTAGATATGATCTTTTACTCTATTCATGCTCCACCTGAAATATTTATTAGTGGTCTTTAAAAACAGTTTAAATTCATCGAAAGTGGGACTGTATCATATTCATCAACAACAAACGTTCTTGCACCATGAGGTCTTGCACCATGAGATCTTGCACCAGAATGAGGCCTTACACTAGCATTAGCGTTACCAAAGCTGGCAAATTCAATATTGTCAAGTGAAATTTCTTTAACCTTAGGTTCAGGTTCAGGTTCAGGTTCAGGCTCGGGCTCGGGCTCGGGACTGGACTTAGGTTTAGGTCTAGGTTTAGGTTTAAATTTATAATTAGAATTAAGCATATGCCTATTGTTTTCAAATTCTTGTCTGTCAAAATTTTTCTTCAAATAATCTCCATTAAATATTCGTTGACCAAAGTTTGAGTCGAGATGTGGACGTCGAAGGAGGGCAATAAAGTGCGGATGTGCATCAATAAGCTCTTCTCTAATCAATGGCAATTTTAAAAAGTCCTTTATTAAACAATTCATATTTTCATGCACCGGGAATTAAAAGGATTCATCATTTTTTGCTAATGATATTGAGAGGGAAGCCTCTTCTTCAATTAATTGTTCCATTTCGGGTGTTTGATTTGGAATTATTGAACTGGCAGTGTCATTAAGAGTCACATTCTCAATTCTTAAAGAGTCATTAATAACTTGCCTCAATATTTCAGAGTCTAACTTGGGTACTGCAGTGTTTATTGTATGCTTTCTTGAAGTAGAGTAATGTGGTGATAGGAAAAGTGTATAGTGTTAACAAAAACAAAAAAAATTAAAAAAATTGAAACTTACAGACAGAAATGAACTGAACGCGCAAAAATTATTTTGAAAGCCGCAGAGATGTCCGAAAAAAGGGTAGTCAATTACAGGCCGGATTGAGCGTTACACGCGTCGTTGTGTCGTGGTGGTCAAACTCACGTGTCCATCTTCAAAATAGGACCACACCTACTAATCACAAATAGAAGGTATACAAGAAAATACCTAGTAGGAAAGTTGTCACACATTCAAGAAAAGGCAACTTATTTCTTAGACTGTTAAAAAACATTATATTTGATTGAGAATAAGACAAAATTGTGTGTGATCATGAATTAATGTGGTAGATGGACAAGATTAATGTCAAATTTTAGTTCTAGTAATTTTATTTGTATTCATATAATTATAGTCTACTGTATATTTACGGGTTGTTCTAAGCATCAAATCCACTTATAAAAACAGTCCAGCTGGCCTAAAATGTAGTATTCAATGATCTCCCTCATCCCCTCTTTGCGGTGGTTGTGGATTAGTGGCAACAATACAATAATTATCTAAATTGAATTCCAGGTACAAAACTTCGTAATTAAATGGCTCCTTGTCAATCATTACATTTGGATACTGTTTACTAATATAATAGCAATACCTTTGAGGATCCATGCGGTGCTTGTAGAGACTCTGAAAATCGATAATATGCATTGAATCCAACTTTCTGCAAAACTGTAAAACTGAGCCTGTCAACTCAGTTGAGATTCCGGATCTGTGTCGAGCAGCAAGTTTAGTAATGGCTAGCAAACTGTTGTCTTTCGAATACTCTTTCATCATTTTTTCATAGTAGTTGAAGATAATTGTTGCAGCTTTCTGGGTACTCAATTGCTTGTACAAGTCGATTACAGCTTCTAGAGAAGAGAACAAGTAAGAGGTTCTCATACAAATTGCTTGTTGTAATGCAGATTGTATGGTCTTTACAACATCGCACTTTTTAATATCGTAGCTGTCGTAAAGATAAGTTTCGAAAGGTACAGAAGCATCCTGGGTGTGCTCGTATAACCCAGGAAAGGTTTTGAAACCTGCTTCAATTAACAAAACTTCCTCATAATTGCTCAATGCAGTAATGGTATTCCATTGTTGCCAAGCAAACTCAATTTTCTCCTCGACTTCGGCTCTTAAATCCCAGGCTACTCTCCTATATTGTAAAAGTGCCTCCAGTGATTGCTCCGCGTCACTTGTTTTCTGGTTCATTTGGTATGAGGAGAGAAAAAGAAGTGGTGTGTTCTGGGGATAATCTGTTGAAGAAATTACTCCAGATTCTGCGAGATACATGGAAAAAAAAAAATAAAAAACTTGGAGATCAAAACTAACCTAAACAAATCAGTTCATGTAGTGGTGTAAGAAACAAAAGTAGAAATTACGATTTACCCTTTTGGTTTTGTTACCATTATTCTGAAACATTGTGACCAAGGTTTTATCTTTGTTAGTAGTTGTTTGTGGGCAAATTTCCCAATGCTTGTCTCTCAGTAGGAAACGAGACGAGACGGGAGTTGGAGAGAGGAAAAGAAGAAGAGTTTTTCACTATTGTTCACTTTTTCTTTCAATCACTAATGACTCCATCTGTAAATTTCTACTTGCATTATGCGTATAAAAGATCAAGTATAATATTTCTATATTAAACTGTGAATACAACAATTGTTCGGCAAAAAGACAAAAAAAGTAAGCTACAGATAAAGAAAAACTCTATACTACTTAATAGACTATCTATTTATAATGTGAAAAACTTTTCACGAAGAGTCGTGTTAATGCCAAATGCTAACAGGACCAGTGCCTTTTAAGATAAACTTAGGACTGGGACCTTGCATACGGTTTAGCATGGCTCGCCATTGGTCGGTACCGATGGTATCTACTAACAGTATATAGCTTTAGTATCATTTAATAAATTATATTTATTTTATTCCAAGAATAACTGTAGGTAGTAGGGTTTCTACAAGAATGGGTCTAATCAATATACTAACTTACTGATCCACACATGTACTTGACAAACTATCAAAGTTCACGGATTGTCGACATCACCACTGCCTCAATTCAGGATAGCCATCGTTAATGAGTGACATTCTGAATAATCTCTTTACCAGACAAAAACTGATAAATCGAACTGAATACCCCAATGGTGACATTCTTGCGTTAACTATATGGTACGTTTTTTGTATAACCAGTTATAATCACACACAAATATACAAGAGAATATTAACAAATCAAAAACAGACGTTCAAAATCAAACGAAAACGTTTATACGAAATAGAATAATTAAAATATGTATGTATGTAAATAATCAATTAGCCAATTCTTCTCTTCTTTATGTATGTTTTTAAAGCAAGCATTTTTAAAAATTGAACTAAGACCGAAAATAATTAGTAAAGGGTAATAAAATAAAAAGAATTAAAGGGAAGACTTCTAAAATAAATTAGTCGTGGTAATAAATTCTCTTATTATCAAAAAAAGTAAACGAAAAGCAAAATTAAAATGTGGTTGTATAAGGAGAAGCAAGTAATCCTCGTATATGTCAATGTGTATAACGACTAGGGTGTGAAATAAGAAATATTATAAGTCCATGATATATTCTTCTTACATGAAAACAATTGAAACTAATCCAATCAATAATCTATTGAATAATGTGAATTTAATATGATTTCCTGAATTTGCTTGTTCAGGTATAGTTGCTGAATTGGAAGATGATGGGCCTTGAGTTGAGGTTGATGAACCTGGTTGACCGATTGATGAGGTAATAATTCCATTATCTTGTCCACTACCTGAACCAGAGCCTGAGCCTGACCCATTGTTATTGTTGGAGCCAGATCCATTACCAGATCCGCTTCCAGATCCTGAGCCAGTTCCATTACCAGATCCATTACCAGATCCGCTTCCAGATCCTGAGCCTGATCCATTACCTGATCCATTATCAGAGCCTGAGCCCGAACCATTACCTGATCCATTACCTGAGCCATTGTTGGAACCACTACCTGATCCATTGTCAGAACCTGAGCCTGATCCTGATCCACTACCTGATCCATTACCTGAACCTGAACCATTGTCGGAGCCACTACCTGAGCCATTACCTGAACCTGAACCATTGTCGGAGCCACTACCTGATCCTGATCCATTGTCGGAACCATTACCTGAGCCAGATCCTGATCCTGATCCATTGTCGGAACCATTACCTGATCCTGAACCATTACCTGAACCATTGTTGGATCCATCACCTGAACCTGAACCACTACCTGATCCGTTACCTGATCCATTGTTTGATCCTGATCCATTATTGGAACCACCACCATTATTAGAACCTTCATTAGTAGAAGTAGGGCTTGGAATGTCTTTTGTAGCACTCACGTCACCAGTATTAGTAGCGGTATTTGTAACAGTAGCTCCAGTATTAGTATTAGTGTTGGTGTCAGTAGCTCCAGTGTTAGTGTTAGTACCAGTAGCAGTATTAGTAGCTGTATCAGTAGCTCCGGTGTTAGTATTTGTACCATTACCATTTGTATTAGTAGCAGTATTGGTTTCAGTAGCACCAGTATTATTACCAGTAGCAGTGTTAGTACCAGTTTTTGTATCAGTACCACCGGTGTTAGTACCAGTATTGGTATCAGTACCACCGGTATTAGTGTCAGTATTGGTATCGGTACCACCAGTGTTAGTAGCTGTGTTTGAACCAGTGTTATCGTCTGTATTACTAGCACTTGTGTCAGTGTTAGTTTCAGTAGTACCAGTATTGGTTTCAGTACCATCTGTATTAGTAGCAGTGTTGGTTTCAGTAGAACTAGTATCAGTAGCAGTATTATCGTCTGTATTAGTAGCAGTGTTTGAGCCAGTATTAGTGTCTGTATTAGTAGCACTTGTGTTTGTATCAGTAGCAGTAGAAGATTCAGTGGCACCAGTGTTGGAATCAGTAGAAGATTCTGTAGCACCAGTATTGGTATCCGTAGCAGTAGAAGAGTCTGTAGCACCGGTTTCAGAAACAGTGGAAGAATCAGTAGCATCAGTGTTGGTATCAGTAGCTGTGGAAGATTCAGTAGCTCCAGTGTTAGAATCAGTAGAAGAATCAGTCACATCTGTGTTAGTTTCGGTACTTGAAGCAGTATTACTATCAGTAGAGCTGGTATCTGTTGCAGTAGAAGAGTCTGTGGATTCACTATTGGTATCGGTGTTAGTAGCACTACTGTCTGTAGCAGTACTAGAATCGGTTGCACTGGAAGTATCAGACTCAGTAGAGTCAATTGGTTCGTCTTCAGTGGATGATTGACCAGTACCAGAACTGCTTTGTTCATCTGTTGAAGAAGCTGAGGTAATATCTGTTGAAGAATCAGTAGATGACGATGGACCTTCAGTAGATGATGACTCTTCAGTGGAAGATGGACCTTCGGTAGAAGATGATTCTTTGGTAGAAGATGATGGTTCTTGAGTAGATGATTCTTCACTTGAAGATGATTCTTGTGAAGATGAAGGTCCCTCAGTAGATGATGATGGTTCCTCGGTTGAAGACTCGGTAGAAGAAGAGGCCTCAGTAGATGATGATGGTGCAGTTGATGATTCACTAGAAGAAGCTTCAGTTGAGGAATCAGTAGATGACGACGGACCTTCAGTAGATGACGACTCTTGAGTAGAAGATGTCTCACTCGATGAAGATGGTTCTGGAGTAGATGAGGATGGCTCTTGGGTAGAAGATACTTCACTTGATGAGGATGACTCTTGAGTAGATGAGGTATCACTAGTTTCTGAAGCTGATACAGAAGTAGCACTGCTTGATGATTGTTCACTAGTTGAACTGGAAAGACTAGATGATTCGTCGGTTCCTGGGGATGGTGGGACGTATTTACAGTTACATGAGGCTGGAACTGCATTATTTGGAACAGGTCCATTGTATCTAACAGAACCTAACAAAGTAGTTGGGAGACCAGCACCATCATCAGTAACAATTTCCAACAAACTTGAATCATAACCAGTACCAATTTGGAATCTTTGTGAAAGCAATCCAACACCTAATCCTCTCAAAGTAAGAACCCCAGAAGATGGGTCATAGGAGTAAGCAGGTTGACCAAGAAGTGGAACACTAAGCAATGGAAGTGAGATACCAACCTTGTTACCATTCCCAAATCCTCTGACTGTGTATGTAGCAGGCAAAGTCACAGGTTGAATAACAATTGAGGATGCGCGATCAGCTAAATATAATGTTTGGGTAGTGGCAATTGGCAAAAGTGAACTGAAAATATAGATTGTGGAATCTCTATCAGCGGAAATACAACCGCTACCAGTGATGGAAGTAAGCTGTTGGTAGGCGGTACCAAATAAACAAATAGAACCTTGATTTTCAATAGAACCAGTAGGGAAACCAAGATTAGCTAAAGCTGATGTTCTTTTGGCTTGAGCAAGAACTAATAAACCATTGTTATGCCAATCAGCAGCAGTGATTGAAAAAACTGGAGGAGCAACCCCCAGGGCACTCAAATAGAATTCACCATTATTTTGGAAACTAAGACCAACAAGGTTATAAATTGGACCAACCAAACTGTTCAACCCATTAAAACTAACAATACCGTCGTTTTTGATTGAGTTCAAAACTCCTAATAATTCAACTTGTAATCCAAGAAGGGGATTAAGTCCAGTGATATAAAACCCAGCATCTTGTTGCACCGTTAAAGTACCAACCAAAGCGGAAATAGCATTGTCAATGATAGACCAGTAAGCACCTGAGTGAATGGTGATGGCACCAATTGAGAGATTAATAGTACCTCTTGAAACTTGATTTTGGTAAATGTCAATAGCATTAATTGCATTGAATAATAAGAAAAATGGCAAGAATATTTGTTTCAATAACATCTTCAATTATATTTTCTTCTTTCTTTGTTATATTTGTCACCTAATGAATAGATTTATGAAACAAAAATCGGGAATTGATGAGATATTATAGATAAATAAGAATAAAAAACAAGACTTTTAAGAGGAAGTAAAAAGAATAATACTGATCAATAATTTGAAGACATTCAGACATGTATTTATATTCTCTGGGTTGGGTATGGTTTACAAAATATAGAGATACTCAAACAAGGATAGTAGCATCTAGGTAAACTAATTGAAAAAAAAAAAACACATTGAATCGATTGGTTTGCTTCCATCTTTCATTGCATAAGGTTTGGTACAGTCATCAATAACAATTATTGTGGCATATAAAGAAGTGAAAAAAGAAAAGCTTAGTGGCTCTTTAACCTTGTTTCCTTTGTGTTTTCTTCTTTAGTTTTCGTCTATTGTTTTATTAACTTTAGACGGGATAATATGATGAAGCAGGCTTGCCTAATTTTCATCTGTATATGCCAGTACTACGCCCAGTTGTTGGTAAAGTACGAGTTGCGTGAAAATTTTCGAAGTTTACTCAATTCTTTGTTTTTCACAAACACAAAAGGGTTCAAATTAGGAAATCTTTTGTACCAATCTAGAACTGAAATTTAGCAACTTAATTCTCTCAAAGAAAACTAAAATAAATAAACAAGAAAAAAAAAAGGAAGAGTTCCAATTTACGTTTACGGGTAAGCTAAGTTTACTATAATTAGAACAGGTGATCATTTTTATTTGGCTAGGTTAAATATTCAAGGAAAAGAGAGAGGGGAAATGAGATATGGGATGGTTAGTTTTTGTTATCAAATTTTTTGCAGCTTTTTTTTTTTTTCGCGGGCCAAAAAGGGTTGTTCATAGAAAGAGTTTAGAGAAGCCAAGAACTAGAAAAAGAGAAAAAATAATATTGGAAAATTATTTTTAGGACTTGATGCCGCTGCCAAGTACTAAAGCAAAAGAGCCTTTCGTACGTTTACAAAACTGAAAAAAAAATTTTTTTTTGATTAGTTTAGCGTCGCATCCTTTAGGTGTGTTGGTTGTACATTGTTAACTACCAGTCTTGAGACGGTAATGGTAATGTGAATGAATAGCTGTGATGAAAATATGTGGTTAATTTCAATTTCAACAGAATATATACGGGATAAACTTTGTTTTAGAAATTCTTATCAAAACTAACGAATGCATTAACTCAACAAAAAAAAAACAAGAAAAAGCTTATAATTTTAGACATTCATCTTAAAAAAAAGAATTAAGTGGGAAGGGAAAGAAAGTTTAAAAATACAAAAACACACCAAAAGAGAATCATAAGTTTTGATTAGGTTTTGCAATGTATTCTTTTTATTTACTAAATTTTTTGCTTAAACTGAGGCAATAAAAACATGTTCAGAAGAACTTTAATTAGTAGAAAATAGAAACACGCCTGGACTCAAGGTCTAAAGCATTACTAAGCCAACACCAACTACATGTTAATGAGAGATGGTTATGAACTTAACCCCATAATTTACAATAGAGTTTAGTAAGAAAAGCAAAACCATAGTAGCAAATGAGGGTGTTAATTTAGTCACAAAGTCTTGAATGGTATAACAATTTTATCAACCATGTGTTCACTAACAAAATAGAAATATCGAGGTTTGAATGTCTTATATCCAATGGTTTGACTATTAGCTACACAAAAATAACACCAACAATTTACCATCTCGTGCTTTTGTAAAATTATGGCTCCTATTTGTTGTGGTGGTTGTGGTGTTGCGATAAACCTAAATCCGCATTACACAAAACCCTGAATAGAATTTTGTTCTTCTGCTTGTTGGAAATAAACTAACAAGAATAGACAATACGGGGGGAAGGTATTTAGTTTGGAAACAAAAAAAGCTTAAATTATGAGTGAATAATTTCCTTCAGGTTAAAAGTCAATAGTTTTGATTGCTGTTTTCTTTCCTTCTTTGGGTATTGTTTATTGTTTGTTGTTCATTGGTTGTTGCTTAGGGTTGGTTATTCCTTATGTTGCGAAAAAAAAAAATCTCTTTTTCAATTTTCTGAACGGCACGTATTTTTCTTCTTCTACTTGATGTAACAGAATTGCTTCTTTAGGAAATAGACAATAGAAGGATACAATACATCCAAACGTTAAACTATAAAATAAGTTAAAAAAAAAAAAAACTGAATAACAAATAACAATCTTCATATATACTAAGACCAGAACTCGATTTGTTTGATAAATTTCATGTTGTTGTACCAGTAAGGCGTAGTGGTTTGGCTTTTCATTTTCAGATTAATTAATTGTGGAGTCACAAATTCTATAACTATAAAATATTTCACAGTTCTAGTTATGAAGTGCTTTTTGTGATGACATTATTATTTCCATTACCAGATTAGTCATTGGGAAATGGATTCCAATTGTACCTCGGATACTGAATTGCAAACAGTGAATATTCTCTGTATTGTTGGGTCTTTTATTAAACTTTGCTTCCACACGCTTTTACAATAGCATCTCCACCACGCTGTTTGAACTAAAAAGCTCTTTAAAACATATTTAGCGCATACAACCTATTTGTATTGAGGATATGTATAGTTTTTAGTTTCTGCCCGGTCTACCTAATGCAACCTCTTGGTGATATCATTTTCTTTTCTATGTAATGTTTTTATCAATAATTATCATAACCTTTACCCAACTTTGCAATAACTCTTTTTACCTAAAATAGATTGGAAAAAAAAAATGACTAAAATATAGTAACCTCCCGCCCCCATAAAGCAATCGGATCCTATGGCTCTAGTTTAGTTGTAAATTTGCGTTCTTGGGTGTTTGTTTTTTCCTAATTAAAGCATAGATTCCATGAATATAGAGTAAATGGATTTGTTGAACAATACTGAAGAAGTAAAAAGAGATCTTTCATCATGTGATATTGTCATAATAATAAGCTACGCATCTTCATGATTTGGTCATATTCGATCCACAATAAGAACTTTTATTTAGCAATTTTTTCGTTCTAAAAAGGAAGTATCTAATCCACTGGAACTCAAGACTTTTATTTATTGCTTTTATTGTAATTACAGGTAGAGTTCTATAATAAACTTTATATGTTTGTAGTTTGCATTACCAAAATATGCATCCCGCGAGTAAAATTGTAAACAAAGATCCTTTAAAAAACCTTAAAAGTAAACCACTTGGAAGATAACAATAGTAACACACTATCACTATGAAAACATATTTTCTTCATTTTGGCTTTTCTTTTCTGTGAAAAGAAATGTAAACAAATAAAATAAGAAATAATTATAAATAATTTATACCACTGATATTTAGAATATGAGTGATTTTTGTATTCCTTGTTGTTAATTTCTCAACAATTTCACTTCAATGTTGCCATGCATCGAGACTAAATAATTGAATATCTAGAAAGAAGGTAGTAGACGTAGTAAATTGTGGTAATATTGCTGACTAAAAGTTGTCGCGTCTATTGTTGTAGATCACACTCTCTATATAAATAATAACTCTAATAAACTTCTAAAATGTAACGACCATCTTCCTTCATGTCTTCAACAACTTTAGCAACATCCTTAATTTCTTCACCATTCTTTTTAGCACCATTACGAACAATATCTTCCAAACATGCAGTGATATCTGGTACTGGCCAAGTTGGTCCACACAAATAGAATGAACCGTTTTTGGTTACAATAGCATCAGTCAACTCTTCAATTGTTTGTCTGATTCTGTCTTGAATATAGATTTTTTCTGGTTGATCTCTTGAAAATGCTGCACCAATATGAGTCAAAACACCAGCATCTTTATAAGCTTCCCAAAGCTCACCATAAAGATATTCTTCCTTTTTGTGTCTTGATCCCAAGTACAAATAGATATCACCAATCTCCATACCTTGTTGTTTTTGCCAAATTTTCTCTTCAATAAATGCCTTGAATGGAGCCAACCCAGTACCCAAACCTGACATGACAATAGGTTGAGTAGACAATGGTGGCAACTTCATAACTGATGGTTTAACACTAACAACCAACTCATCGCCAATCTTTAAATCGGATAAATATTTGGAACAATGACCATATCTCAATCTTCCCTTTGGATCAACCCAGTCAACAACAACAATTAACAAGTGAACAGCATTAGGATGGATTCTTTGTGAAGACGCAATTGAATATTCTCTTCTTTTCAAAGGAGCAATGATTTTAATCAATTCTTCAAATGATGGTCTTGCTGATTTGAACTCTTGTAAAATGTCGAAATAACTATCAAAATCAACTTCTTGTCTCTTTTTCAATTCTTCAGCACCTTCAGCACTAGCTAATTTGGTCAAAGCAGCTTTTTCTTTTTCTTCAGTAGCAAATTCAGCTAATGATTCATAAAATCTTTTCGGTGGTTTACCCAAGAAATCGACTGTTTCAGACAATGCTTGTCTGGCTGATCTAATTTCAACAATTTTGCTATCGTCTTTATTGGTGACTTCAACAAGTGAATCGCCATCAACATTGTAGAATTTCAAGAATTCTTCAACTGCTTCGCTGTTGTTTCTACCGTGAATACCTAATGCTTCACCAATGTCATAAGTCAACCCGGTACCAGTAGTATCAAATTCAATATGGAAAATGTTTCTTGAATACTCAGTTGGAGTCAATCTCTTGTTTTCTTGAACTTTGACCACAAAATTCTTGACTGGCAAGTCTGGTCTCAAATCTTTAGAAACATTGTAAGCTTCTGGGAAAGTAATCTTTTGTGCAAGAGACTTGTAACCAGTATTGTTAATTTCTTCAGCAGCTTCAATAGGATTTCTAGGATTGGCAAAGAAGGAAGTTTCAATAGGGAAAAATGGCAACTCTTTAGGTTCTTCAGCTTCAGTTTCAGCTTCAGCTTGTTCTTTGTCTTTTTCTTCAGCTTCATTCTCTTTCTTTTCTTCAGCTTCTTTGACTTCATCTTTCAAATCGACCCATTCAGGAACAACTGGAATCTCTTTGATACCTTCGTTTTCATCAACGGAATTGATAAAGTTATCTAAAACAGTGCCTAACAACTCGAATGAGTTACCATTGGCTTGTAATAATTTGTTGACGATGAATCCACCCAATTCAGGTAATGCACTTCTCCAAAATGCCAATTGGATCAAAAATTCACCAGAAAATCCTTTGGTGGCACTATTAGCTTCATCCAATTTTTCAATAATTGAAAAGTCAATAGCATACAATTTGTTGTGGTTTTTAGCCAAATCTTTTTTGAATTCTATTGGTAATTTTTCAATCAATTCTTCCTTGGTCAATGATTTTTGATTAATGTACAAGATAGAAGCATCAGGTTTTGCTGTAGCTAAAATGTCGTAGTATTGTAAAAGTGACAAATCTTCAATGACGACAACATCTGCTGCATCAACAGCTCTGATTGGACCTGTGGTGGAAACAATTTGTGATTGGAACAATCCACCTCCATTACCATTATCAAAAGTATTTCTAATGGCAACATTCTTGCTGTTATCTAAAGACAAAGACAATGCCAATTTGTCAACAGTATCAACAATAATTCCATTATCTTTACCCCAGAACAAATAACTACCTTCAGGTGAAGAGTTGGCAGTCAAAATCTCGTCTGCTGGTTTAACAACAGGGAAAATTTTTTCAAAATCTAATGAGACAAATTCGTTCAATAATTTTGTAACGGTAACTGGAGTCCATTTGAAATCAAGAGGGTAATTGAATTCATCAAGGGATAATGAGTGATATCTCCCACCCAAGAATAAACCGGCAGTAACATCAGCCATTAATCCATCATTAGAAGATAAAACCACCAATTTCTTGGTTGATTGAGGAATAACTTGAACGAGTTTTTCTTGATTGAAAGGAACAGGAACTCTAACTTTGACTAACCCAACATCTAATTTGCTGACAATTTGACTTAATTGGGTACTTTGGTGAGTACCATAAACGACAAACACGGTTTTAGGGTTTTCACTACCAACATATTCAAATTGAGAATAGTTCTTTCCTGTGACTTTATTCAAGGCATTGAAAGCAGCGTCGATAGAAACTTCACCTGCAGCTGAGTCTAATAAACCTTGGTATAATTGGAAAATATCATTAGTAGACAAAACATTTTCAAATTTCTTAAAAGTTTTCACAAATTCTGGACCGTCAAATAAATAAACGGATGGTTTACCACTGAAAAACGAGTAGAAATGGTTCAAGATAGCTAAATGTTGTATTTCTAATGCGTCGTTTGAATCAACAGGAGTGAAAACTGGATAAGATAAAGCACGAGCAGCATTTAATGCTTCACCGTAATTTGATACCAACGAGTCTTGATTGAAGTCAATGGCAGAAACATTTAATGCCAATGGTAATTTGTCAGCAGTAGCACTAGACAATGCTGTTCTCATATAGTTTAATCCATTTGATCCAAGTAAAGTAGACACTGGTTGACCATTAGTACCATTTTTAGTGAAATACCCTAAGATTGCATTGGCTGCACCTGATCTAACTTGAAACTTATTATAGAATGGAACAATCCCATAAGCATTCAATCTTTGATATTGTAACCAAAGTTGGATGTTTGAATCTAATAAATTTTCATCACCGACAGTTTCATAACTAAAGATCTTGGAAGCAATAGAATAAATTGTTTGATTAATGATAGTGGTGGCTGAAGTGTAAGTGGTGTTTTTGATTTCCTGGGGATCGGTAGTCAATCCAAATGGATTGGCCTTGATAAGCGAGAATGAAGATGATGATGTGACATCAACCTCACTGGTTGTCTTGCTTGACACAGGCAAAGCGTGAGGAGCCATGGTTTATGCTTTGGTTGATTAGGTTAATCAAAAAGAAGAAATGATATAGATTAGTTTTTTTTTTTACAACCAGTAATTGAATTGATAAATAAAAGAAATGGTTGAAAAAAAAAAAAAAAAAATAATCAATGTGCACGTGAAAGCAACCAATAAAAAATATATTTGATTATCAATAAAGCGCTTAAGTATTCAATCTTTTTTCTTTCGTATTATGTGTGTAATTAACAATTCAAAATCCGCAATATGGAATTTGAAAAATTGATACTTTCTCCCACTATACAATATTAAAGCACGTACTAATTTATGCCACAGTTAGTACATTTAATTTAGCATTCATATAGAGCATACTATATATGTTTGTTTTACCTGAAAGATAATTTTTTGGGCTTGTTTTGTCTATTCTATTTTTCTAGTAGCTAATAATTCTTTAATGATTTTATCTTTATGAGTCCCTCTGGTGTGTCTTGAAACACTTTAACGTGATTCCTTTCAAGCACATGTTAGATGAGCTCAGTGCGAATATTTTTGTGAGGGGGGGATAGCATATATGGTTGGTTATTTTCTGTGCAAATGCATTACTATATTCAAATTTAGGAACATATCGAACCAACCCCTTAGGGTTTGTTGTTATGAGTACGTTGTCATCTAAACATTCATTTCAATTATTGTGTGCAACTTGTTTGTGTGTGTACTTGTTCAAAAACCTTACACAGAAAAGATTTGCAACCAAAAGAAATGGGACAAGATTTACAAAAATATATAAACTTCTTTTGGCGTCAAATCTTTTTTTGCAACTTTTTACCACTTTTTCTTTTTCCTTTTTTTACAATCAAACTCACAAATACATATCATCCATAAAGGAACTAAAGGGATCTGTATTACATGGAAGCTAGCTAGAGTATCATTACGAGGAAGAAATTGAATCAATAATACAAGATTTCAAATAATACATCTGAAAATACTTGAGATTCATGATACAATTGTTACATTACAAAACCTCCAGAAGTAGATTTTGAAACTGAAATTATTATTTCTTATCGTAAATCCACATTAAGAAGAAATTCTAAATCAAATTAAAACAGATCATCCCATCAGACAGTGCAACTGATATCCAGTCACATATAAAGCTAACCAATCAAAGGTCAATCATCATATAAAAACTAGAGTTCCACGCTGAAGCGGCTATCGTGACTAAATCCTTTCCATTTAATGAATTATTATATTACTATTACTCGGTAATTTACAATAGAAGTTATAATACTAAATTGTCAAATGAGCAACCAAGAAGTTGGGTTAGTGTATATCAATTTGATTTACAAAAGCTAATTGAAAACCCTTATCTGTTTTCCAAAAAGGTCTTTATATATTTGTATACTTGGTATAGAATATGACGTTCTGGGGGATAGGAGATACGATGTTATGAATGGTACTATTGGGGGAAGGAGTAGGTCCGAGGAAAAAGATGTAGTTGGAGATCCACGGATTCGAAACT
>OKKB01000263.1_pt1 | contig 20135 bp, 13 predicted proteins | sample 1613931 | NCBI WGS metagenome assembly OKKB01 (sample SAMN04436893, study PRJEB24849) | human gut metagenome | biome: human gut; feature: NICU; material: stool | host: Homo sapiens | place: USA: Saint Louis, MO | collected 2012-02-08
TTATTATGAAACAAGATGGAATGATGTGTTAATAATTTACGTCGATCATTAGGGCATAAATCGTTTGTTTTGGTACCTGGTTGTGGTAAAAAATGTGGTAAAAAAAATGGAATCTTACTCTCTTTTGCCCCTAAGACTGTGTTGTCTAGTAATAGTTAGTCAGTGCTACTCAACTTCAACGTGTAATGTAATGGCTGACTCCAGATTTGATTTCTATTCTCACTTCGGGGCATCACAAATGTCGTATTAGTCAGATCCGTCACGACATGATATCACCGGAGACATTTTCATTGTATGTGCTTATATATTATCCTCCCACACAATTTGTCATATTAGTAATATCACCTCACATTGTGGATTTTGCTTACATGGGCGGTCTTAGTGTAAACTCTTGATTTCAATATTTCAATTTTCAAAATGCATAAACATTATAAATACCCCATTTGGGTCTTGATACTTATTTCCTAAAAGAATAACACTACAACTCTATGAATTTGTTTTTCATACCAATAATAGCATCTATTATTTACTATTACTATTACTATTTCACTAATCCTAACGTAAACACCAAAAAAACACAAATTGCAAACGATATGGCTTCACAATTATCAAAAAAATTTATTCAAAATCCAACTCCATTTCCAACCTATTTCTTTTCTCATGGAGGTCCAACATTCATGTATGAATTAGATGATTTTGGTAATAAAGGAGCATGGAATACCGTTAAGAAAATTGGTAATAATATTAAAAAGAATTGGAAACCAGATTATATTATTGTGATCAGTGCTCATTGGCAAAGTAAGGGAGATAATTTGATCGAAATCGATTGCCCTCGAAACAATGAAGAAAATCCATTAATCTATGATTTTTATGGATTTCCTGATCATATGTATAAAGAAGAATTCCATTCTAAAAATAATTTGTTTATTGCCAATGAGATTAAAAAAGAATTAGAAAAGAATGGGTTTAATTCCAGTCTTACAAATCGTGGAATTGATCATGGTGTTTGGGTACCATTTAAAGTAGCATTCAGTGACTATAATACACAATCTAGACCCCAACCAGAGGTCAAAGGTTTGGATTTACCAGATACTTCTGTAATCCAAGTTTCGTTAACTTCTAGAGATGGTGATTTTGCTAAACATTTTAAATTGGGAGAAGTTTTGAGCAAGTTCAGGAACGAATTGATTTGGGATGAATCGAGACAGAAATATTTATCAGGGTTAATTATTTGTTCAGGAATGTCAGTTCATAATTTAAGAGATTTGGGTGCTTCCTTCCGTCAACCTAAACAAATAATGCCTTATGTCAAACCATTTAATCAATTATTGACTAAAACAGTTGAAGAGAATCATGGCGAAAGTTTATTACAAGCATTTTTAGAATTGAAAAAGAATCCATTATTACGTCAAGCTCATCCTACTTTAGAACATTTCTTACCAATAGTTGTTGCCGGAGGTGTTGCTTCGAAATCCGATGACAATATTAAAGAAGTTTACAATGATTCAATGCTCAGTTTAGGTTGGGGTGTCTACCAAGTTGGCCAGTACAATAACAATAACAGCTCAAAAGTGTAAATTAACTAAAAATATCCTTTTATTTGGGCTCTTGTAAATAAAGTTATAAATAGATATTGAATAGTTGTGTATTATGTTTTGTTGGTTTGATTCTAATGTACAATATGATAAAGAATAATATATGATTCAACTTCCTATCTTTTTAATAATTCATTTAATGCCTTTTCAACACCAGCTTCATCCAAACCTTCTAAACTTGTTTTCACTTCTTCACCTCTTTCAAATCTAGCAGTTAATGTAGGTGGGATACCATAACTTTCTCTAATCAAAATTGGTAATTTGTAATTCAGTTGAGTCTTCAAACTTGGATAGTTTTTAGTTAAAAAGTTTCTCACAGGTATTGAAGCTTCTCCTGTTTGTGATAAATGAAATCTTAATTCTTTTAAGGCAGTTGGAATAACAAACTTGGACATTTGGATACTATGGGTAGGTTAATTGAGTTGTGAATACTGGACTCTTCGTAGTAATTTTTTTTCCAGTGAATTTTACTGGTTACTGGTTGCTTGTTAAAAAAAAAAACAGTGAGAGGGTCGTGCACAAATGACAATTTATACTGATGACAAAGCTTAGTAAATGGCTGCCAAAAACCAAAGTGTGATCGAACTGTCATACTTTTGATACTAATCCGTAGACAGTTTATATTAATAAAAGCAATTATCTTTCTCATACTTTTTGGCGATCTATTTTAACATAACACTAACTTTTATTATTATAAAAAAACAAGAACTAAAGACAATCAAATCTAAACAAAAACCAACTCAATGAAATGCATATGCTACATAAAAACACCTTGGTCAATCCCTAACTTTTTATAATCGGCCGACACACTTTTAATATCCTGAACTTTCACTGGCATATCACTTTCAATGGACTTCATAACTGCATCAATACACAATAACGCAGAAATACCATCATCAATTGAACACCAAGGTTCTTTGACATTTCCTCTAATTAAATCAATAAAATGTTCCAACTGAGAATCAAATGGTAATTTTTCCAAATTCAGTTCAATAACAGTCTCATTTATTGGATTAGTCCATGAAGATATGACGCCTTTATCTTGATGATACAATTTCATATCAGGCATCGATAAGGTACCTTTAGACCCAAATATACGATAAATACCTGACACCCCCTGATTCTGAGGAATTGTAGGATTTTCACCGGTACCACTTTCAAAATTAAACGGTGATACGACATTATCGGAACAAATGAATGTACCAGTTACTCCACTTTCGAATTTAATCGTCAAGGCTGCACCTTCATCGGCTTCATGAGTTCTTTGTTGCAGTAGTAATTCTGCATAAATTCGCTGAATCCTATCAAACATATATTGTAATAAATCTAAATCGTGTACTAAATTGATCAATAGCACACCACCTCCAGTGCTTGTATTTTTCCTCCATGGTGATATATCAAAATATTCTTGTGGTTTACTCAACATCCAACTTCCTTGAATGGCAATTATTTGACCAACTTTAAACAAATTTTTCTTTGTGGCCAAGATATAAGGATTGAATCTTCTATGATGACCCACAAGAACTTTTACATTTTTTATCTCACAATAATGTTTTAATGCCTTGGCATCTTCAGGTGTACTTCCTATTGGCTTTTCAACTAATAAATGAATCCCGTAGGATGCTAATTCAGCACTCACGGAAACATGAGTATGATTGGGAGTACACACTATGGCACCATCTGGGTATGGAATCGAGTTCTCATCACAATATTTCATACATGATTCAATTGATGGGAAATATAACGCGTTGAAAGTTTCAGCAACATCAGCAGTGGCGGGGTTAGGATCTATTATTGCAAATAAATCAGTTTGGGGATTGTTGGAAACGTGTAATGCATGTCTAGGACCAATTAAACCTGCCCCCACAACTATTATTTGAAGGAGATTTGGAGCAATCATTTAGTGTAATAATTTAAAAGATCAGTAGAACGAATGAACGAATAAAAGGAAGTTGAGGAACAAGATTAAAAACAACTTAATGAACAGTAAGGGAGGGACTAGTAACAAAAAGAATATAGAATATAAATATTGAAAAGGGGAAATAAGAAAAGAAGAAGAAGTAATTAAAGAAGGAAAAAGTTTTTCAATTCAATGTTGTTGTGAAGTGTGCTGAACACAAAGTTTCATGCAGGTCTAGTTTTGTGACATATCCTAGAAGTCGGTGTGGTACAAACGAATATGATAGATATTGACCAATCAAATTGGTTCTATATCGAGAAGCTTGGCCGATGAGGCAAACAGGCTTTTGTACCGAAGTACACGCTGTAGACTCATTCTACAATAGAGTGAGGGCGGTGGGTTATCCTTTATGGGAGAGGATTTCTGGACTATAAAAGGCTCAGAAATTCTCGACGGAAAAATTTTGTAGGAAATTTTGGGATGAGGGTTTTAATTACCGTGAATTGTGTGGATTACCGTTTGACTGAACTATAGTACGAAACTAGCGTTCGACTGAACAACAAATCATTCTTACTTAATTGTTACCGTTCTTACCATAATCGATATTGGGCTACAGCGAAATTCTATAGATTTGATAATACATATTATACTTATTATTAGAAATTTCACCTAACTGTAGTATTTCAGGTTACAAAGAGAGATTTATTACCCACATTTCTAAATAAATGTAATGAAATGCATTGTGGGAGGAATATTAACCTGTTTAGTCATAAGTTAAGTATGGCTGCGAAGCTTCTTGAAAAAAAAAAAAAAAATCACTCACAAAACAAAAAAAGAAATAAAAAAAAGCCCGCATTTCTCTCTTGACACCCGTTGCTCCGGTACAGGAGAGAATTAGTCACATTCATGAAATGTGGAGGAGGGAGATGATTTACTGAACTGCCGACCACAAATCGTCAACAATTCACTCGTCACAATTGTTTACTTATAACTTTGAACAATGACTATTCTTATGATTGAAACATTACTGAGGTGGAGAATGTCAGTTTATATATTTAGCACAACTGTTTGCAGAATTACAACAAAAAATCATCACCTACACGAGCAAGCATAAATTATCAGCACATTGCTATTGTAAGTACAACACTTTTTTGGAATAGAATACTGAAATGAATTGTTAGATGTACTTTCAATTCAATTGTTCCACAGAAAGATGTGTAATCTCTATTGAAACAAGAACTTTTGTCATTGACAGTATTGAATGTCCAAGCAACATTGTTTGACAATCATCTCTATGTACAGATAGTAGTGACTTGTCATTCACGTGTTACTGACTCAGCTAGTTCTGCTTGTTGGTACTGGTTATTCCAAATATATTGTCATTCGTAAAAGTCGATTCAAATCATTGTTATGGTGGGCACACGACTTATTAAATTTTCATAAGTAAAGTCATTTTGAAGTGTATAACGTTCTCTCTTTACCAACCGATGACAACACCCAGTTAACGCAAGCATCATTATAAATGTCATTTGATATTAATTGGAATCAATTAACAATTGATGACACGATCAATCAATCGATAAAAGAGTTTTTGGATCAGCAATTCAAAAATATCTCACTCCCATCATTTATTTCCAATCTTGCAGTGACTGATTTTAATTTAGGAGAAATACCTCCTGAAGTTACGATCCGACATATTGGTGATCCATTTGAAGAGTTTTATGAAGATGAAAATAATTTAGGAGTAATGAATGAGGCTAATAATGATTCAAAAGATGAACATTTGAAGAACCACGGTGATGGGATCAATAAAGATAGTGGATATAATAGTCAGAATCTTGATGACGAGGATGAAGACGATGAGGATGACGACGAGGATGATGAAGACGAAGAAGAAGAAGATGAAGATGACTACGACGATCACGATTTAGGAACCATTAATGAAGGGATTAGTTTGTTGAACTTTAATGAAAACTCAACCACTCCTTCTGCTAACTCATTTGCAGGTCTGGCTGCACCACCACTACCACCACCTCTAAACCCTTCACGAGATTCTTTCCATTCAATTCTTCATCCATATGGTGTTAATAGCATAATAGGGGCCACAGGTGCTGGGTCGGAAACACCTACAAATATACTAAATCAAAATTATCTATCTTCCAGAGTATTACCAAAAATATCTGTAAAACAAAAACAACCTCATCATGATGATAATGACATTCAACTTATTGTGGAAATAAATTATAAAGGTGACATGCATATCAACTTGTTGGTGAATTTATTAGTAAATTATCCATCACCCAATTTCATATCATTGCCGATAAAGTTACATATTACTGACATAGTGATTCATTCAATTGCCACTATTGCCTATTTAAAGAAATCAGTGTTTTTGTCTTTCCTATGTGATGTTGATGATACATTCCCTGATTTTGATAGTAATGTACAAACTCCTACATCTACTACTGGTGGAAATTTTGTTGATTATTACTTCAATGACGCAACTATCAATAAAGAAAGAATTGATATTGTTAAAAAGATTAAAATTGAAAGTGAAATTGGTGAAGTTGAGAATAATATACTAAGAAATGTGGGGAAAGTTGAGAAATTTTTAGTTGAACAATTGAGGAATATTTTACGTGATGAGATTGCTTGGCCAAGTTGGATCTGTATTGACATGAATGATGATGATGATGAGGAGGAGGAGGAGGAAGAACTGGAAGACAATGATGGTGGTAACAGTGATTTAAATGATAATGATGGTAAACATGGAGATGGAAGGACTAATGAGACAGAAGCTGGAGAATAATCACCACAATGTGCTAAATGGACATAAATGAATTGCTACAAAGAAAGTCGATATCAGGTCAATATGGTTGAGAAATCAAATTATTACATAGTAATAGCGTTATTCAGTATAGTTTACGCAATTGGGAATCATATGATCTAAACATTTCTTTAAAAATCGGTAGCAAGGGAACTATTTTCAGTATTCAGTTGAGACAAAGTTGTAGTTGATATTTGTAGGTTATCTATGCTTGATATTTCGATACGTTTATCGAGTCGGCGAAAAAAAAATACTAGTTGTAATATCTGAAAACATCATCGATTCACCTAACACGCCAATAGCCATGCCACTAAAGGAACTAGTTAGCCAGTTTAGTTTTACCAGAGTATTGAAAAGTGACTCTCAAACTAAAACAATTTCTATACTAGGTAAAATAGATAACAAGGATGCAATTGTAACCATTGAGAAATCCCATTTTAATACTGGCTCAGATCTTGACTTGCAGAAATTAATCACTGAGTTATCTTTAATCAATTCCAATGATGTCTACTATTGGTCAACAGCAACTTTATTCCAGGAGGTGTTGGAATTGCCCGGTGCAAAATTGAACTTGATTTATCCAGCTACGGAAACTCACATTAGAAAATACGATGATCAAAAATTGCATTATGTCAGAGAGACACCAGAAATGTACCAAAAATATGTTATTCCCTATATTGAAACTATGAAAGGTGATAGATTGAAATGGGTTTACAATATATTGTTTGAGGGAAAGGAAAGTGAAACATTTGTATATCATGATAAGTCTCCCACAGGATTTGTGTTGTTGCCCGATATGAAATGGGATGGGAAAAATTTGGATACATTGTATTTATGTTGTATTGTTAACAGACTAGACATATCTTGTGTGAGAGATTTGAATGATAGTCACATTGACTATTTGACTAATTTGCAAAAAATTGTGAAAGAAGTTACAGTTAACAAGTATGGAATTAAGCCTGACCAATTGAGAGTATTTTTACACTATCAACCATCGTATTATCATTTTCATTTACACATTGTAAATGTGCAGCATCCTGGATTAGGAGATGGTATAGCTATTGGGAAAGCTATATTGCTAGATGATGTTATAGATAACTTGAAATTGGATGGACAGTATTACACCAAAAAAACCATTGGCTTTGTATTGGGTGAAAACCATGGATTATGGCAAATTGAAGGTTATAGAGATTTACATTTTAAGCAAAACTAATATAACATGCATGATTAGACTATTTAATAATTAAATTCGCTACTTGCAGATTTAACAGCCATCTTGGCCATCCTCAACATTTTCTTTCTTGGGTCCTCTTTTTTAGCCTTTTTGGATTCTGAGTAATTGCTATTATTACCAACTGATTTACCCAACTTCTTTGGTGTTTCTCTTAATCCAAAACTTTTCGCTAAATGACCTAAATGTAATAATTTCACATTGAAAAACTCACGTTCCGACGATAAATGAGTTGCGTATGCACGTATATGAGAAGTAAAAGCCCTGACAGCTTCGTCATGACTGGCTTGATCCTCTAATAACCATCTTTCAACATCAAGGTGCCAAGTAGTGGCATGAATATCCCATTTTCCCAACTTATTATCCTTTGATTTGATATTCCCTTGGGCAAATCCTTCTTGTAATATTTTTTCATAATTCTTAACTCTCAAGTTTCCTTCTCTTGGATGAGCAACTCTTAATTTCCCATCTACATACCCTTCTTCAATCCCTGGAAGTAAAAATAAAGTTGCATTACCTTCATTACCCAATCTTGCCGATCTACCAATTCTGTGCAAATGATCATCAATAGTGAAAGGAGGATCATACTCTATGACATTAGCAACATTTGGTAAATCCAACCCACGAGATGCAACATCAGTACAAAACAAGATTTTGTTATATGAATTGTTATCTTTAACAAACGACTGTAATGTACTGGCACGGGTCTGTTGTGAAAGTGAACCATGAAGCTTATATATGATTGTGTTGTCGCTTAATTGAGGCGCGGTAAGCAAACCATTATCATCATTTTCGTCATCTTCAGGCAGAACTAGCACAGTTTTCACTTCACCTGTTTCTTCATCAGTCACTTTTTTAAACTTTTTACCGTCTCGAGTGAATACATCAAAATGGAAATCAACTGAATCTGAACACGAGAAAAACACTATTGTTCTTTCAGCAGAATGTTTACTAATTTTCAATAATAATGCATCTAATGTGACTAACCTCAACTTCGGTGGAACAACAACAACGTTTTGAATCAACTGATCTGGTGCCGTACTTGTAGTAGTTGCTATAGTTTCATCAAATGATACAGTTCCAGCAACAGAAGCTGTTTCTACTGAAATCATTTCAGGATCTTTCAACACAATACTACCCAATTTTTTCACATTACTATGCAATGTAGCTGAACATAACATATTTATTCTTCTCGATGGTAACCCTTGCCATTTCTCGGCGGTATCAGCAATTTTGGAATTTGAATCTATTTTGGCAGTAATTTGTGCAATAGTATCCTCAAATCCCAACTCCATCAATTTATCACCTTCATCTAATACAAGCCATCTCAACTGACTTATATCCAATGTTTTTGTATTCTCCAAATGATCAGCCAATCTCCCCGGTGTAGCAACTAATATATTACAACCTTTTCTTAATCTTGCCTTTTCTGATTTTTTCTTTTCACCACCAATGACTATCCCTGGAACTATCCAATGATGGCATCTTGTCAATGTCTCTAAAACTCCATAAATCTGTGTCGCCAATTCACGGGTTGGTGTTAAAATTATAGCAAATAATCCTGATTCTCGATTAATCTTGAATTTATTCTCTCTCATTAATTTATGGAATATGGGCAACACAAATGCCAATGTTTTACCAGACCCTGTTTGTGCTTTCACAAATAAATCGTTTTCTGTTGATATTAAACTCGGTATCACCAACTGTTGAATTTTCGTTGGATGCATGAATCGTAAATGATCAGTTAGATGAATTGACAATTTCTCATTCAACCCTAAACCAGAAAAAGTAGTTGCATCTTTCATAGGTGCATTGGATGGCAAATAAGTAAGTTCTTTGGTAGTCGACGTTGGCGCTAAATGAGATGTTGGTTGGTTGTTAGTAAATAAAGATGATACATATGAATCACCCTTCCCACCATTTTCACCTTTGCTTTCAGTGAACTTTGACCTTTTGTTTGAGTTGAGTTGTACCTTATCTTCAGAGTCCCGTTTACGTTTGAATTCATCGACTGGAATAAGATTTACGCCGGTTTCTAGTTGTCTCTTTTTAGTTCTACCTTGTAATGCAAGTTGCAATTTTCTTCTATCTTTCCATCTACCACCCAGAACTTTAACGTTTTGATTTTTGGAAGCTGCAACCGATGAAGTGTCTGGTGCAGCAAAGTTCAACAATAATTCATCATCGTCATCCATTGTTAATAAAGAGAATACCTTTTTGGAGTTTTGATTATACAACGATCAAAAATACTTGAATGATTTTTTTTGTGCACAAATTAAACTGGCGATGAGCTGGTGTATCATCAGCACCCGTTTTTTTTCCTACGGCTTTATTTCTATTTCAACATTCTATTATCTGCAAGTAATATACTGTAATCAACTAGGGCATTATTAGAGGAGAACTAATATAAATAGAAATATATGTAATTTATAAGCTTTGATATTGAGTACTTTTGTAACTACATGTGCTAGGCTCTTAAATTGAAATGAGCTCCAAGACTCTTTCAATATAAATCTATATTATAGTTATAAAACCTCCAAAAAATCGTATATCTTCCTATGTCTCAGTTATTTATTAACATGTCTATGTATTCATCATATGAAGTGTTTGTTTTTAATTCGATATTAGTATCTGTGTGGTGATCTAAACCAAACTTTATACTCTTGGTTACATCATCGTCGCCTTTTTTCCAAATTAGATTTTGCCATTCCTCTTCTTCAAAATGCTTTACCAGTTTCAATGAGTCTCCCAAAGAATGCAGAAATTCTCCAGATTGAGTAGAATGCTTAGCAGCTGATTGTAAAATTTGTACATTTGCTGGTTTTTCATTAGTACTCTCTTGTTGTCTTCTTTGTTGGATACTTTGGGCTTCCAAATCGTCAATGTACTTGAATGAAGGTTTTAATTGGACTGTACTATCTACTGGAATCAACACAACTCTTCTTCCATCGCTGTCATTTATTATTTTTGCAGTATAGTTTCCTACTTCATAAGACCCATCTAGCACACCCAGAATGGTTTGTTCAACAATTTGTTCACCCCATTCTTGAATTTTGTCGACGTTAAAGAATTTTTCAGTATCAAGGGGTACTTTCACTTGAAGATATTGTGATTCTGGTTTTATTGAGGCATGGCAATTTCCAGCTCTATTTGGGCGTGATTTGGGTCGACCGGCATATTGCAAAACATGTAATGACTGTTTCGCTCTTTCTGGTACTGTGTTTATAAGTAATGGTATCGATTCGACTATTGGATCATCTTCATCTGGATCAACCATCTTCTCGTCTGGAAATTCTTGTTTCACTTGCACTTCTTCTTCTTCCCTGATTGTAGATGTTGATGGTTTATATGGTTCGGGAGTCATATCATCCTCCTCATTAATGAATAACAGGCTCATAATTATGTATTTCGCTTCGAGTAATGACTATAGAAAAGGAAAGGAGTTCTTCCAAAAAAATTTTAGAAGTTACATCTCACAACAAAAAAACCAAGTTAGAGAAAACTGTCTAACAGTGGAAAAAATTTTGGTGGGTGCTTAAAAAAAAAGTTAGTAATTAGTGGAAAAAGATCATCACTGTCATTACCATAGAAACTCCCAACTCATAACTAATCTAGAATGGCTGATTTTGACATTAAGGAAACGTATCTTAAGTTTTTAGAAGAAGACAAAGATATGACTATGCCTATCGCGGCAATTGAGTCACTTGTGTCAATGTTAAAAGCAAAGTCACCATCAACTTCCTCCGAATTAATCAATTTAGTTTCGAAAAATATTGATTTATTAAAGTCTTCAATTCCCAACAATATTTCTCTTTCTGCTGGGTGTGATTTATTTATGAGATTTGTGTTGAGAAACACTAATGTATATTCTGATTGGGAGTCATTTTCACAGAATCTTGTTGAGAATGGAGAATTGTTTGTTCAACGTGCTAAGGAATCAAGACTTAAACTGGCAGAATACGGTGTTCCATTTATCAAGGATGACGATGTAATATTAGTTCATTCATATTCACGTGTCGTTTACAGTCTATTGTTGAAGGCTAAACAGGAGAAGCTAATTCGATTCAAAGTTTTGGTTACCGAGAGTAGACCAACAGGAAATGGATACTACATGGCTAGGAAATTGAAAGAGGCAGACATACCGGTTGAGGTTATTGTAGATAACGCAGTGGGATATGTTTTACATAAAGTAGACAAAATCTTGGTTGGTGCCGAAGGGGTCGCTGAAAGTGGTGGAGTAATAAATCACATTGGAACGTATCAAATTGGTTGTTTAGCTAAAGTCAACAATAAGCCTTTTTATGTCGTGACCGAGTCTCACAAATTTGTCAGATTGTTTCCCTTGGCACCTAATGACCTACCTAACAGCATTAGTCATTTCGATTATGACGAAAACAGAACCGAAGAGCTCAACCACGGTGGACAAGAACTTTTCGAAACCAGGTTTGTTGATTTCACACCTCATGAATACATTACTGCTTTGATAACAGATTTGGGAGTATTGACTCCATCTGCAGTTAGTGAAGAGTTGATAAAAATATGGTACGATTGAGAATACTGATGGTATATATATATAGTGGACTTGTTATATAATTTCATCTAATACATTTTCTAAACTTTTCAAATCAAAATAGTTTGTGCCTTCAACTTTTGCAACCTTAACACAAGTGACACCCTTTGAAGTAAGATAATCAACATCGACGTCAATGCTGGAATCCTCCATGTATACCAAATGTGTGATGAATCTATTCCATTCATATTTAGCAGCAAGTCCATTAGCATGACTGTTTATTGAATACTCAGCCAGCAGAACAATAACTCTTATAAAATCTGATGCAGTCATGCCAAAAGTTTCTCTATCAAGACACCCATTTAAAAGCAAAATCTTGCGTTTACATTCATTTTGTAGAATAGCCTTACCAATACCTTTTAAAATTATAATTGGAACAATGCTGGTCATTAAAGAACCAATTGAATAGATTAATGCATCTGTATTGGCAATTGTAGATGCTACTTTTCCGTGGGCAGTTGGACATATCTCTTCACCATAGGGTGATACGTAGAATATCCTTTTGATTGGAGATAGCAACGGTTCGATATTGTCCAGTTTTGAAAAATGTAGCTGTGATTTTTTCAATTCAGGGTGGGTGTACTGTGGTACATTCCCTGCTTCCTCTTCATCACTATCTGAACCAGAAGAAACAAAAGAACCTATGCTTGATCTCTTGCTTAATTCTACTTCATTTATTGGGACATTCAAATGTAGTTTTTCCATAGCAGGCATATGTGCGTGATCAAAGTAATCACTTTTGTGGGTTACCTCTGATGGAGTAGGTGGTCTGGTTTTATGGATTGGAGGTGGATATTTTTCGTGGTTATCAGAAGGATGTGAAATTTGTGATTGTCCTGTTATAATAAGCCCGTTTTCCAAAATAGCACTAATATGATATGTAAAATTTGTATTAATACATGGTAGGACTTCAATCGATGGATCAATATCAGTCAATTTACAAAATAATTCAATGGCAGAATCTAATGATCCAATAAATAATCGGGCGCCTGTTAAAAACAAATTGCCCACATTGGCCATTTCATATCGAAACTGTTTATTCTTGTTTGATATTTGGTGTCTTGACCTTTTTAACAATTCCACATGCAAATGAACAAAAAATGCTCGAAATATTTCTTTAGTTGAAGAATTAATGCCAATCCATAACTCATGGGTTCCCTCTACGATTTCATTCCACTGTTGTTTGGCAACTTTGGCATCCGAAGATAATCGGAAACTTAACAATTTGCGCAATGATTCTTGGTGCGAGGGAATTAATCTCGTTAATCTTGATCTTATATCCCCGATGGCTGGTCCGCCAATAACACGAATAATCTCTGAAGTTGAACCGCCATTATCCAGGATTGGCAATATATATGATATGTTGTTGTTAGGAGATAACCGTTTGAATAGAGGAACTAATTGATTAGTTGCTGTTCCTCCTGATAAAATGGTGATCTTACTGGGCATATAATATGAAGTATCCTATTGTTTTGTTTGGATTTTTATGGTGGTTGTGGTTTTTGGTGATAAACAAAAGAAATCGGTGATCTCGAAGGTTGTGGGTTCCAGAACATGACGTGTACTTTTGTTATAATTATTAGGTTATCTCACACGATAGAATTTGCACCCCAATAATCGAAATCTACACATTTCAAGCACCATCAAGTTACAGTTCTACAGTTTGAGTCAAGCTTCTTGTAAAGAGTAATTGGTCTAACTTTCAGATATTTCTATCCTTAACTCTTGTGTCTTGAAAATCTTTTCCCATTACAAACCCTAGCCAACAAATATCAGGCTGCCCCTATTTCCTTATTATTACAGTCGCTATAAAACAAATAATTATACGTTTTAAATGATACGTAGTGGATTGGATAATACAATTACACTCTTACTTGGATCAAGTAGTGGTAGTGGTGGTGCTCCCCCCTGTTGGTATAATTAGTGTTGCGCCTGCACATTGTCTAATTAGAAAAGGCACACAGTAAATTTGGGGACGCGAGTAAACTTAGGCACGGCCTACGGTAAAACTTTTCAACAAAGTCGTGCAATATGCACAATGCATCTTACACTGAAAAAAAAAAAAAAAAAATTTTATACGGTGTGAAAAATATTTTCAGGTTAATTTCATTTCCCTTCAATTTCTTTTCTTTTCTTCTTTTTAAAAAAACAAACAATCAATTATTTACAATGGCTGATCAAGAAGTTTTAGTTTTAAGAGGTACTTTAGAAGGACACAACGGTTGGGTTACTTCCCTTGCCACCACTCCAGCTCACCCAGACTTATTATTGTCTGGTTCAAGAGATAAAACTTTGATCAAATGGAAATTGACCGGTGGTGAAGATAACCAATACGGTATTCCAAAGAAATCATTCAAAGGTCACTCCCACATTGTCCAAGATGTTACCATTTCTGCTGATGGTGCTTACGCTTTGTCTGCTTCTTGGGACAGAACTTTAAGATTATGGGATTTGGAAACCGGTGAAACCACCCAAAGATTCGTCGGTCACAAAGGTGATGTTTTATCCGTCTCCATTGCTAAAAACTTGAGACAAATTGTTTCTGCTTCTAGAGACAAGACTGTCAAAGTTTGGAACACCATTGGTGAATGTATGGCCACTTTAACTGGTCACAATGATTGGGTTTCTGCTGTCAGAATCTCCCCATCTGACCAATCATCTACTGTTATCTCTGCTTCTTGGGATAAGACTGTTAAGGTATGTTATTCTTTATTTGTTTTGTTTTTTTGCTTTCATTGTCATTTATTATTGTGATGATTTTCTTTTGTATTTGCTACTTCAGACGTTGCTTGCCAGCTTCGAATGAGACATATTTTTTATCACCAAGATCTCTGATATCAAATAATGAAACAATGAAAGGGAATTGAAGCATTGGAAAGTGATGCACTTTTCTTTCTGCTTTTTTTGTTTTTTTTTGGAGAAACTGTTTTATACTAACTAATTTCAACTAATTTAGTCATGGGACTTAGCTGACTACTCTGTCAACGCTGACTTCATTGGTCACACCGGTTACATTTCATGTATCACTTTATCCCCAGATGGTTCATTATGTGCCTCTGCTGGTAAAGATGGTGTCATCATCTTGTGGGATTTGAACAAAAACAAAACCTTGTACACTTTGGAAGCCAAGGCTGAAGTTCATGCTTTAGCTTTCTCTCCAAACAGATACTGGTTAGCTGCTGCTACCACTTCTGGTATCAAGATTTTCAAATTACAAGAAAGATCTTTGTTGGATGAATTGAAACCAGAATTTGCTGTTGGTGCTACTGCTAAAGACCCAGAAGCTATCTCTTTGGCTTGGTCTGCCGATGGTCAAAACTTGTTTGCTGGTTACACTGATAATGTCATCAGAGTCTGGCAAGTTATGACTCCATCTGCTTAAATTTAATTCTAAATTTAACATACAACAAGAAGTTTTTTTTTGTATAGATTTTGTTTTTTTGTGGGAAAGGATTCATTTATTAATGTTATATTATTACAATGTATATAAATATATTTACGTAAAAACATTCTATTATTACTATTTTGTGTTTACTCAAATAAGTAGACTTTCCCACTGGCACTTCCACCAACAGCCCAATTCTGACTTGGATGAAGAGTACATGCTGCAGGAACGGCACCAACTTGTTCATTCAAATGAGCCAATATCTGACCATCTTGATTATAAATATCTAATCCCCGATTCATATTGGCAATGATAAATTTTTGAACACCATCAGCAGGGTTTGTTTGCCAATGTGATTTCAAAATTGAGACCCAACGGCCAGTCTGACAATTGTGTTTTATTTTAGTGAATGGTGTTAAATTGTTAGGTAATAATTCCAGTTCCTCTGATGACTTTGTTGGAGGAACAAAATCAGATTTCCATTCAGTTATCACAGGTAGTTCATTATCAAGTTTACTTCCTCCACTATAATCAAATAAACAAATATTATCATCATAACCATTACAAACAAGTCGATTCTCTTGGTTCCAATTGACACATGAAACCGATAATCTCGAATTGTAATTTCCATACATATGAGGTGACTTTTGATTCTCAAACTCAGAATATACGGATTTATTAACATTTCTCAAATCCCATATTCTTAATGTACGGTCCAAAGACGCAGTTGCAATTTGATAATTTGTATTTGGATTGACGGCAAATCCACCAATTTTCTTATCATGTAAACGTAGCAAATCTTTAGTAGCCAAATGATGACGTTGACGAGTATTGAAAGGAGTTCTGGTATCGTGTTGGTAAAACTCACCATCAAGTGTGGTCATGAATATTACTGATGAATCTTGGCATTGATTGATATCAGACACCCCTAGGGCGATATCTTCTCTTGTACCAGGTTCATTCAAATATAACAATTCAGTGCTGGTTAACTTGTTTAAATCTAAAACTCGAATACTTCCATCATATGAACTGGTATAAATCTTTTCTGGTGAAAAAGTCGGCGTCATAATTTTCGAAACATTTCTACCATGAAGCTGTAAGATAGAAATTGATGGCTCATCATCATCATCATCTTCTTCTTCTTCCTTCGTATCATTGTTTTGTTCATCAACTAACCAAATACCAACATTTCCAGTAGTATCACCACCAACAACAATTCTATTGGTGGTTGATGGGTGGAAAAACATTGAAGTAATACGATTGTGACATATTTTAATATCCAATGGGTCAAAACGTGGATAAATGTTCAAATTATCAAATTCTTTACGTTTTGCATCTAATGATTTATCTTTGGAATTACCATTTGTTTGTGAATTTCTAATCTCTTCATAAAAATCTCCAGCAGAAAACTTATCACCCAATGATTGTACAAGTTTTAAGACTCTATTATTCTCATCAATATTGATTGCTTCCTCCTCGTCTTCCTTATCTTCCTCGTTTTTCTTTTCCTCCACTTTACTATCAAGACCAATATGTGACAATTTTCGATCCATAACGTTTTTTTCAAATATCATATCTCCCTTTTTATTAGTTATCAAATCAATTAATTTGAAATCACCGAAAAGACGCGTTCTTTTCAATCTTTCAAGTTCTTGCTTACGATGTTGTTTTAATTCTTCTTCTTCTCTTATTCTAGCAGCCTGTTTGGGATCTTCTAATTCAGATTTAATCCCGGCAATACGACGAGATCTTCTACTTGGTTCCAATACCTCTTTTTTAATCACGGGTTTTTTCGTAGTCTTGCGTCGTTTTTGCAGTGATGGTGATGAAAAAGATTTGTTATCAACTTCCTTTTTGATTGAATCGGAAATTGAATCCAAATCAAGTTTTTTTAATAACTCTTGATTTCTTCGAATATTCTCTTGTCTTTTCTTCTCAAGTTCCGATAATGCCATGATGTTAGAGGAAATAGTTGTTGTGATATGGAAGAAGGGCAAGCAAAGAGATTAATTACAAATTTTTTTTTTTTTTTTTTCACATTGCTTGGGGAGATACACGCGTAGATGATGAAGAAGTTGGTCGATATACTATCATTCTTCTTCTTCTAATCTATATAAATATATATCTATACTAAACATCAATTGGCTATTTCTCTTAGCACATCACCACACAAATATAAACTTCCACAAACCACTATTGGTTTATTCTCTAACAGTTTGTCGTTTTTATTGTTTTTTAAATATTGAAATACTTGATGTATATGTGCATCATCACCAATATTTCTTACATCACGACAATAATCTTTGGCAATTGAAGTCAAGGTTGAAATCAGTTCAGAATTAATCCAGGGCATATTTTCAGGTTGAGTGAACAATGTAGGTATAACAATATCGTTTTCTGACACAACGTGTTTTAACAAATTTCCAATTGCTTTGCCTTTAGTCATACCAATGACAAGTATTATAGGTGTATGATTGCCTTCCAGCATATTTGCTTCTGGTTCTTGTTTACGATATTTCGTATTTAAATATTTGCCCAATTCAATAGCGGCACTTTCATTGTGTGCGCCATCCAATAATATTGAGCCTAGACTCTTGTGTTGTATAGTTTGTAATCTACCAGGCCAATTAGTTTTGCTTATACCATTTATCAAAATTTCTTCCGATATTCTATAAGGTAATGATTTCAATATTTCCACTACCAATGATAGATTGTTGGCTTGATATGATCCTTTTAATGGGCTATATTTAATGAATTGGTTGTCGTCGTTGGCCTGAATTGGTTCAACAACACTTAATGGACATGATATTTCCCGTGATTTTTCACGAATTGCTTGTAACACAATAGAATCATTCAGTGAATCAACAAAACAAGGAATGCCATATTTCATAATCCCAGATTTCTCTTTTGCAATGGCTAATAATGTCCCACCTAACAATTTTTCATGATCGAGACCAATTTTGGTTATTGCAGTTGCCACCACGCCTCCTTTACTAGTACCGATAGTCTCACCATATGGTATTAAAACATTGGTAGCATCTAATCTCCCACCAACTCCAACTTCAACTAATGCCATTTCAATTTCTTCCAATGCAAAAATCTTAAATGCTGTAGCTGTCAAAATTTCAAATTCAGTACATTCTAAATTCAAATCATTATTAATTTTAATGACTTGTTGATTAATTCTATCAAATTTTGATTTTGGATATGTTTGATTATTTATACTAATACAATCATGATAATTAATGATATGAGGTGAAGTGAATTTCCCATTTTTGATTTTAGCTTCAGTTAAAACTGATGAGATATAAGCTAATGTTGAGCCTTTCCCATTGGTCCCTGCTATATGAATGGATTTATAAGCATTTTGAGGATTATTTAAATGTCCTAATAGTTTAGCTATTCTTTGTAATCCTAAATTAATTGGCATTGTAAGGGGTGTGGGCTGGGGACGTTCGTAAAACAAATAAGTGAGGGATCACATCATCATGATTCTTAAACCTGCTCTGTTTGATATTTCCCGCAACAAAATATATTTTTTAGGCTTTCTTAAGTTGGTTGCTACCAATTAGAATGTCCAGACATGATATCTTGTCCTTCTAATATAATTAAACTAATATTCTATTTGAAAATAATTGTTGATGTATTTGTAGTAGTAGATGTAATTAGTTAAATGATTAATTATATATTTTAGATGAAAATGAGGAAATGTTATTCAAAGTTTTGTTTCTGTCATAATTTGGGTAGAAATTCTAAACTAAAATTTATTAATATCATTAATTAACTAAAAAGTGAAATACGACTTTAGAATTGAACAAATCTTTTAAAAACTAACTAAGAGTAAAGGTGGTTTAAAACACTAATTTATCTAATATATTAGTATTTCATCAAGATTGAAAAGGTTCTACCTTGTATTCAGTTCATGAAATATAACTAGGCACTCTTTTTAGCAATTGATATTCCAGCTATACTATTTTTTTGATAAGTCAATTGGCTTCATTGATCAAATCAGTAGAGCTTAAGAGTAGATTAATAAGCAGGTGTTGATTGCAACAGTATTAATGTTGTTTTATTAACTAGAAAACCTGGTCGTGGCCAGATTGAAAATATTCCTGTTTTTCTGTTTTTATGACATTCAAACGAAAACATATTAATCAACAATAACTAATCCTCCCAACAATCCCTACAAACTCATACCCCCCCCCAATAAACTCAAATAACATATTACAAATGTCATCATTAGATAACGACAAAACTGAAAATTTCATTCAAGAAAGATTAGATTCATTACATGAAATAGATTGTAAAGTAGTAACTTTACTTGATCAATTTTCTTCAATTTTCCAATCATTTTATACTAAAAGTAAAGAAGATTTTTCTCAACAAACTTCCGATATATATTCTACTTTGAGTAAAGTAGCTATTGATTTACGTAAAGAAATTAAAATTATGGATGATAATATTGGGGCATATGATAAAAATGATGATAATGTGATGATATTACCTATTAGTAATGTTGATCAAAAAAATACAAAATTAGGTAGAAAACGATTGAATTTAGAATTGGCAGAGTTGAAAAGACTAATATCGGATGAGAAACAAGTTGAAACTTTAGAAAATGAATCTA
>OKKB01000264.1_pt1 | contig 19666 bp, 13 predicted proteins | sample 1613931 | NCBI WGS metagenome assembly OKKB01 (sample SAMN04436893, study PRJEB24849) | human gut metagenome | biome: human gut; feature: NICU; material: stool | host: Homo sapiens | place: USA: Saint Louis, MO | collected 2012-02-08
CCATTTACCTAAAGAAAACCCTTATTTTTTACTATGATAAACTTTTTAGTCCTTATTCTATAAATTTTTCACCATTCTTTAATCCTAATATATATCTTACATCAATAGCAAGACTTAAACTTTTCAATAATGGTAATAAATTCAATAAATCTTTATCACTTTGATCATTAATCCATCCTTCTATAGAAATAGCATTTTCCTCGTGTAAAGCATAACTAATTGGTGAATTATCTAAAATCATTACATGTTTTAAATCTTCATCTTTAATGAATTTTGAAAGGTCTTTAATATATCCAACTCCTGATCTATAAGTACAATCATTTCTATAATATCGTTTAGTGAAAATTTTCGTCTGATTGGTTGTGGTTTTTGTAGTTGATTTGGTTGTAGCAGAACCATTTGAACTACGTTTATTTTGTCGATCAAGAATTTCAGTTTCTAACCAATCGATTATCGGATCAGCATATTCTTTAACACTAGCAGTGAATATTTGTAATTCAAACCATTGAGAAGTTTCTTGAAGAAAATAATCACAATAAGGCCGTTTATAAACATAATATAACGACGATATACTGTTTAATTTTATTTCTATCATCTTCGAAGCAGTTGCAGGATTAAATGAACAAGGGGATCCTCTAGATAATGAATGAATTAAAGTTTCATCTAAATCAAGAATTAATATTTTCTTTCTTCGCCTCTTTTCGGGATTTCTTGATAAGGGGAATAATCGTTGGGGTGGAGGAATCATATATTTAGAAAATGATGTTGGGGATTTCATTGTATTGGAAATGAAATTGTTATGTTTTATCTGTTCAGTTTTTTTATCGTAACATTCGTCAAGGCTAGGTAATTCTGCTTCTTGTGGTGTTGGTTTGTTAGTGGTGGTGGTGGTAGTGGTGGTTGCGGTGGTCTTTGTATTTGCTCGTGTAACAAATGGATCATTGATTTCTTCAGGGATAATTGCTGGAGATATTTGTGATTCATCTTCAGTTTTTAAAGTATAACTAGTGGATCCAAGTTGTTGAGTAGTATATCTAATGGGGAAAGTGATTATATAATATGCATATAAAATTGGTTTTATAATTAAATTGTTAGGTAAAAAAATCACACACCGTAGAATGAAAATGATAATAGAAAATAATATTGATTGTTGATCTTGGTGGGTTTGCAGTCGAAATTGTTCATCGTGATGTGATTTTGCTGAATCAATATCTAGCTTTTTCTTTTCTTCAATTAAGTTTATTGAATCTTCGTCGTCGTCTTCCTCTTCCTCTTCTTCTTCTTCGTCTACTTCTTCTTCTTCTTCTTCTTCTTCGTTGTTGTCCTCTTCTTCTATTTCGACTTGTTGTGTATGTTTTTCGGGCAATGAATCTTTCGAATCGGTCAACGACTTATCAGTTTGTAATTTTATCGGCACTAAGGTTTTTTGTCTATCATCTTCTCCTTCCTCTTCTTCTTCTTCTGGTATATCATTTATTTGCAGTATCACTGAATCGTCAAAAGTACTATTGGGATAGAATTTGTCAAATGAATTGACTAATGATTTGATTGAATTCATAATGAGTAGTTCAATAAATCATAAATTGGATGTAATTATGATGTGTGTTAAATATGCAACGTGCTGAGTTCTGTATAAAGTATGTGTGAATTGGTCTTCTTCCTGTTTCTTGTTTCGTTTTAAATTCTTTTATTACTACTTTCCTTGGAGTATGAATTCCTTCTTAATGCTGTTGAATCAATTATTTAACTTATTATTAATATATGAATTGTTGAAGATATTTTGAATTGGTTGGAAGAAAAGGAAAAAGAAAAAAAAAAATCTAAATTGCTTTTTGATCCAAAAGTAGTAGTGGTAGTTGTAGTAGTTTGGTGAGTAGATTCTAATCAGTTAACTTATAATTGAATAAGCTAAATATAACAATAAATAGAAGAGAATGGAAATGCAAAATGCAGAATGGAAATGAAAGATGTAATTGGAAAAGAATGAATGAAATGCAATAATGAACAAAAATTATCTATAAAATATGTGTGTGTGTGTGTGGGTGGGTGGGTCTATTAATATATATATATAAATTATACCTTGCATCATCTTTTAAGCTCTGTGTGTGTGTGTGTATTTTTTCCCATTTTTAGTTAATACTTTTAAAGAAGCTTCTCATTCTCATAGTCATAGCCATATCCAACCAATACTAACTAACTAACAATAACAATAACTAACAACAACTTAGAAATGTCGTACAAAATTCTGTTTTAGATTTTTAACAAATTGAACTAAACAATTAAACGACGGACAATCAAGATTGATTGCTACTACCTCCAACAGCTACAACCAACAATTCAATTACTTTATTGTTGTGCTACTTCCAACAATCTACTCTCTACAATTAATTAAACTCTATAACACTCTCCCCTCTAGTAAACAATAAAGATATATCCTCAAAAAGATCTTAAGCAAGTAATACTTTTAGTTCTACCAATCATCAAACTAAATCAACTTTTCTATTTTTGTTGGGGAGGGCGCAAAAAATTTTGTGTGTGTAGAGGTTTGTGGACAATGAAGCAAAGCAAAAAGAGCAAAGCAAAGCAAGTATACAATTCGGGAACGACATACAAAAATAATAATAATAAAAAAAAAAAAAGATCGCCCAAAATGCCAGTCATTCTGGCGAGAAAAAATAGCTGACTAAGTCCAAGGTGGGGGGAGGCGGAGGGAAGAAATCTATCTTCTTGCGATACGTCATTCATGCTGCTCATCCCCCCTCCCCTTCCAATTTTAGCCTGATCTTCTATTTTTTTTTTTGTTGCCCCAAAAAATTTCATTTTGTTGGTTTTTACAAAGTATGGATCATTCACTATTCTCTTTCGTAAATTGAATCACTACAACTACAATTTGATGAGTATTTAGTTGTTGTGTTGTGTTGTAGTTCTTAATATACATATGTAGATTTACTTTTGATTTCCGTTACCATGGTAGTATAGTTGCATTGGTAAAAAAAAATATCTGGTTGTAAATTATTGGTCCTCAATCCGTTATATATATCAACGCAACACTAAATGTCAAACTCAATCGGATCTAGAACAAAAGCAATAAATTAAAACTACATCTCAACTCATCTCATTTCAACTCAACCTACTTAAAAAATGTCTCTGTCAAGTTGTACTACTGTTAATTACTTTTTATCTACGACTTAACAAGAAACGTGAAAACCTAAAAATTTGAAAAAAACGTGGGGTTATTGGTTACGTACAAAATCATCTCTTGAGGAACCATGTGTTTATTAGTTTAAAATTCTAGAATCCGATTCCGACCCCCACCAAAAAAAAAAAAAAAAAACAAATAAACGTGGCTAATGACTAACTAACGTCTTTCTATGAATCAATTCTTAACTTTTACATAAATCCAAACTAGAAGAAAATAGTTAGATTTGTTTTGATTCGTGATGTAACTATTAACAGTCAGATTTCTCTACTTTTTCCTTTTTTTTTGTATTGTTTCAAACGCGTATATATCAAAGATCAATCAACTTTTTATAATACAACAGGGGTGTAGAGATAGAATATATCAAGGTGCAAAAGAGAGGGCGGACGAGGGGGAGGGGGGAGGGGGGCAAGAAACAGCAAGGTTATCATCATGACTAACTAATGAACGAAATACCACAAATCAGAAAAAAAGAGTCAGCAGTTTTACTAAAAACTTGTTGTTGTATTCTTTGATGACACTATTCTTATTGTCAACTGTTTTCATTATTATTTAAATCCTGTTGAATTTGAAAGGAAAACTCACCACCTCTCCCTCTTCTTCCCCTTTCTTTAATATGCATTGTTCTTGAGTTGTTTTAACATGCATTCAATATTAATATTCACCAACAAAAAAATAATATGTCATTCAACTCTACCCAAAAAAAAAAAAATAAAAACTGCCTAAGACACAAAAAGAAGTTGTTGTGCTCTTTCTTTTGGGACCTTTAAATTGTGTTGGGTGGATACAAGTAGCCTAGATTATCATTATCATTTCCATTAATATTATTATTACTGTTGCTATAGTTTCTATATACTTTCATTATATTAAGAATTTCAAAAGATCCCTCCCTATGCTTATCATTGTTATTTCATTGCCTTTGCTCTTTCGATGATAACTTGGTAGCGTTGTTGACAAAATTTTGAAGCATTGAAGTGATATAAGATACATTATTAGAACCATTTTCAGATAATTTTTTGATATTAATTAAATTCCCCATTTGATCTTCGTCTTCATCATCTTCGTCTTCTTCATCTTCATCATCACCTTCATCTTCTACATCCATATCATCTTCATATCCACTAACTTCTTCATCAATTCCAAAATTATTCAGTAAATTTGTTTTCACCAATTTCATCACATTTACATCAAATTGAGTAACTGAATTGTTATTTTTGTCACTTTTCTTTCTTTCTTCACCCTCTCCCAATATCTCCTCTTCTTCTTCTTCCTCCTCCTTCTCCTCCTCTTCTTCTTCTTCTTCGGGTTTGATTAATTTCAATTGATTGGTATTATAACTCTTGCAATATTTACATTTCAATCCTAATACATGATACATGGTATTACTTTTTCCACCACAATCATTGCAAGAAATAATACATCTCCAATTATTATAGGGTTCAGGTAATGGGCTTTGAGCAATTTCGACATCTAATATTCGATATTGACTCTCGACATTAGTAATGGTTTTTTTACAAATTGGACATTTTGATGAAAATTTGGTGAATTTACTATAACATTGTTCATGAATAGAATGACCACATTTCATAAACACCACTTTATGAATCAGGGAAAATAAATCCTCATTACATATACAACAATTTGAATGAGTAACATCGGATAAACATTTATGATGACCTTTTAAATCAATCGATAAACAAGTATTACAAGTATCACAATGGAAATAATCTTTTTCTAAACCTAAACCTAATCGACAAATCCCACATTTATCACAATGATAAATATCTTTAGTTTGATCATTATCATATAAAATACATTTAGAACAAAAATAATTGGCTAATTCTTGTTCACAATTAATACAATAATTAGATTCAGGAATTTGTGGTGTATGACAATACATACATAATATATGTTTAACTTCATTTCTTATTAATTTATGATCAAGAGTTTGGGAATCATGACAAAATCGGCATGTATACCATTTAAAACAGGTTGGACATTCAATTTTACAATTTGTTTGATAATGAGAACATCCAAATATAGTATGTAATGAATCATGATATGTTGGTTGTAAATCTTGTTCCGTCAACATTACTTCATCTTCTTCTTCTTCATCGTCTTCTTCTTCATCGTTGGATCCTTCAGATTCTGATTCAAAGTTTTCACCGTCATTTTCAATAATCGCCTCATCTACTGGACCTAATGACAGCCTTGATGGTAATTCTTCATCAAAATCATCTTCTTCGTCTTCCTCATCATTGTCTTTTTCTTCATCTTTTTCTTTTTCTTCTTTGATGATCAATTTCTGATTTCTTAACGGCTGCAATAATTGTTTATCATTATTGGACAATTTTTCATCAACATATTTATAATAATTCCCCATCATTAATTTTGTTACTAATTTATTTTTTGAATCTTGACTTATAGATAAATTATGAATTTTTTTAATTTTACTTCTTAAAAGATCTTGTTTAACAAAATCATCTAAAGAATTCAATTCAGTCAATTCACTAACCTCATCAATAGTTAATCCATCAATATCACTAGTTTGTGATGTAACACTATCATTATTACTATAAATATTTTTATATTGTTTTCTTTTCCTTTTCCTTTTGTTGTTTCTTTTTATTTCATTTCTCATTTCTCCTACTCGAGGTTTAACAATTTCATTTATTAATGGTTGACTTTTATTAACAATTTCTCCAATTCCTGATGGTTCAGTGGTTTCTTCTATTTCAATATCCAGTTCATTTTCATCATTTTCAATATCACTGAAATCATCGGTTGGTAAAAAAATCGTTTCATTAATCACGTCTGTCAAAGGTTGTAGTCGATCAATAGCAGTAGTGATATTAACCCCTAATTTTAAATCATTTAAAAATTTATCCATTTGAATTCTCGTTGATAAAACTGTTTTTATAGAATCTAAAATATTACTATCATCTTCACTCAGTATATCTTTCACCTCATCAGTATCGGTACTCTCGGTTTTTGCAGTAGTACCAAAACTTTTATTATATTTTTTATATTGATTTTGATAATAATCCTTATATTTGGTCACATATTTAGTGAATTCTAATGGGAAATTCTTCATTTCAAAACTGGGCATTTGGAAGAAAAATCGATCAGTTGAAAAATATGAAGTTAAATTATTTAAATTAAGTAAACCAATTTCATCTAAATCGCGAGACATCTCATTAATATCGGAATCACTATCATTGTGTTGATGAGGTGCTGGTGTTGTGGGTGTCGTCGTATCGTGTAGTGAGGTCATTATGGATGAATATGTATTTTTATACGAGTAAGTATGTATGTGTGTGTGTGTGGAATGGTGGAATGGTGGCAATACGGGTATTCTAATATTATTCTGACTTACTTAAATTAATGAAATATGAAACTATACCGAATCGGAAATTGCAAATGAATAGTTGTGTTTAAAATAGAATAGTAAAATAAATTTGTTGGTGAAAACTAGAAGAGGAAGAAGAAGAAAATGTATTGAAGTTGTTATTGGTTGTAAATGTGATCCCTTTCTTCTTCTTCTTAGTAAAAAATATTTTTCTTGTTGTTGTGGTTGCCATTAATCGCATTTATAATGTTTGTTTCACTTCCTTTATTCGTTTAATCTTTTTTTGAAGGCTTTTTTATTTTTGGGGGACTGTTTGTTTTTGTTGGCGCTGGGCTATGGGCAACTCTACCACCATTGGTTTACTTATCCTCCGCCACTACTCTCGCCATAGATACTACCGCGCTTCTTTTTTTCACTCTTCCATCTCAACAAATTTTTGTCAGAAAACGCAACACACCCAAAAAAAAAAAGTAATCACCCATCGTTGTCAAAATAATCATCTCATACTTACCCCCCCTGGTTTCCTTTATTATAATGACTTCTATACCGTCTGATATAAAACTACCGCCATCTGATGTCAAACAAACAATTGATAAAACAGTAGGCTATGTTATTAAAAATGGAAAATCTTTTGAAGAACGATTATTGAAAAATAATAAAAATGATAAATTCACTTTTATTAAACCAGATAATGAATATTTTCCTTATTATAAATGGAAATTAGATACGTCAAAGAAAAATCAAGGGCTGACTGAAACGTCAACTGAAAATCAACACCAAGAAGAGGATATAATAATAGCAAAACCACCAGATTTACCCTTTTTAATAGATTTACCCATTATTTCACAACACGATTTAGATGTTATTAAGATAACAGCGTTATACATTGCTCAAAATGGTGAATCGAAAATCCCAAAATTATTACAACATGAAACTAAATTGAATAATCGAGCTCAATTTGAGTTTTTAAATGAATCTCATTCTTTACATGGTTTATTTCAAAAATATATTCAACAATATAAAATCGTGATTGAATTGTATCAAAACTCTCATGGCGAAAACGCAGACCAAGACCAAGAATATCTTCAATTGCGACAATTAATAAAGAAACCACGAGGAGAATATGATATCTTAACCCAAGCATATAATCGGGCCCAATATATAAAGCAAAATAAAGTGATTGCCAAGAGAGAACAAGAAGAGTCCAAAGCTCGACAATTACATTATGCACTGATTGATTGGCAAGATTTTTCAATAGTTGCTAAAGTTGATTTTAATGCTATTGATGCGGTTAAAGAATTGAGTATGCCGTTAAAACGAGATGATTTGATAAAACGATCATTGGATGCCAGAAGTAAAGATATTGAATTACCAAAAGTAGCAGTGGCGGCGACAACAACATCACCAGTACAAGTTGAAGTAATTGATACCAAGAACCAAGGTCTGACCCAAGATCAGACTGATAATAATACATCTACTCCATCTGCACCACCAATCAAGGGAATGAAAATTAAAGCTGCTGGAACTTCACGATTGAAAAAATCACTGGAAGCAAACACTTCAATGACGACGACAAATACGATTAAATGCCCTATTACAGGTAAACTAATTCCAGAAAATGAATTTGATACACATATAAAAACCTTGTTACGTGATCCAAGATATAAAAAAGAACAAGAAAATTATATACGGAAGAATTTCAGTTATGCGTCCAATATTACAACTGATCAAGTATATGAAAATATTAAACGATTTGTGAAGAAAAGAGCTAATGTTGAAGATGAAAACCCAAAAAAGAAAAAGAAAGCTTAGTTATATAGGTCTTGGATACAAATATACAAATACATATATATATATATATATTTTATAATTAAAATACTAAAAACACAGATGTACTATAAAAACAAGTGTCATGTATAGTAATGATATGAGGGGGAGGACAATGGAAATGTGGGAACTTAAATTATTAGCTCTTCTTTCTTTACTTCTTTCTTTCTTCTTTCATTCAAAAAAATAATTAATATTAATAATCTCTATTTACTTTTTTTTTTACCTTAAAAAAGAAAACTAAATTTAGTTCTTTAAAGATTCAGCTCTCTTCTTTTTAATTTCAGCTCTTTCTTCTTTTCTTTCATGCAATCTCTTAGCCAACAATTGAGCGTATTCAGCAGCAGCATCTCTTTGTTGTTGAGCATTCTTGACTTTTTTAGCTTTCAAAGCTCTCTTTCTTTGTAAAGTTTGTGGAGTAACTAATCTTTGAATCTTTGGAGCTTTGGTGTAAGTTTTGTCACCTTTAGTAACTTCTCTTCTAACAACGAAATCTCTAACATCATCTTCTTTAGTTAAACCAAAGAATTTTCTAATGTGGTTAGCTCTCTTTGGACCTAATCTTTTTGGAACAGTGGTGTCAGTTAATCCTTCAATTTCATTGTCACCTTGTTTAACAATAGACAAAGCCAAAACTGACAAATCTTGAGCAACAATACAACCTCTAACGGATTTTCTTTTTCTTTCACCAGTTCTTCTTGGTCTGTAACAAGAGTGACCTTTAGATAATAATAATCTAACTCTGGTTGGGTGCATAACACCTTGTTTCATTGGGAAACCTTGTTTATCGTTACCACCAGTGATTTTGAAGATGTAACCTTTGAATTCATCTCCAACTGAGTCACCTTCAACTTCTTGACCCATTCTTTTTTCGTAGAAAACACGTAATTTGTGTTCATCATCGATATCAATAGATTTTTGAGTACCGTTGGCTGGATATGAGATGTTTAACTAAAATGAAACAAAAAAAAGTATTGTTAGTATTGACTGATTCGTAAAGCTTGACTAGTTTTGCTTGTTTGCATGTTTATTGTTTTCAGTGATTAAAATTATTGTCATTATTGAAGTTAACTAAATTGATTTCTAGTTTGTTGATAGATACTAAAATTTGGTTTTCCTTGAATCGAAAGTACTTTTACGTAGTCTGAAAATGTCACCCCTAATAAACTAGTCCTTCATTTGCTTATATCACTTCATTGCTTAATTTCTTTGTATTTGTTATAATCACGACGATAAAAAATTTTTCCTCTTATTGAATCCAATTATCCTGTTTAAAACTCCTACTCTTATGCTCTTTCTTTATTATCCAATTATTGCAATATCCAAATAAAGACTCTAATTATAATCACTGATATAGGTTATATTCAATCACATACCTTCATGGTGATTAATTCCTTTGTGCCTGTCTGAAAATTAACTAAATGTAAGAAGAAGTTTTTTTTCCACTTTTTTTTTCTCTCAAGGTTGAAAATTTGATAATTTTTTTCTTCTGTTGGTGGTGTATAGTGTACAGTGTAGTGTAGTGTACAGTGTAAGTTTCTCCTTCCACAGCGTGCGAAAATTTGTTAGTATTGTTGAAGCTTTGTGTTAGTGAAAATCTCACTATACAAACAACTGTAAGCTCTAATAAAATATGTGCGAAGAGAAGAAGAGTAAGTAAACCGCACACACACAAAAAAAAAGATTATTACGCTAACTATTCGCACAACAACAAAATATGCAGTATCGTACAAGTAAAAGTAGGGCTATAGCCCTAAGTCACGCACATTGGTTGCAAATGAAACCAAAGAGTTCTTTAATTTGTTCATAGATTATCATTATTCATGAACATGTTTAAAATTCCTGAACAACAATAAAAAAATACATAAATATATATATATATATATACAAGTACAATCTATATTACAATGGAACTAAAAAAATTATAATAGTTCTTTCCTCAGTATTCCTCTTTTTTGGTTTATGAAATCCAGTTGTTTTTTATTGTTCTTTCTTAAATTTTCTTTTTTAATTTTCCTTGATATTCAGCATATCAAACTGATATTATTCAATAAAAATTTTGAAATCTTTTCGTTTAATTGTAGTCAACAGCACAATCCAATCAAAAACAAGGTGACCCTTTATGCTTGTTCTTTCCTTCTATTCACTTGTGAAAATCATGCACAATCAAATTATGTATTTTTATTAGGTCCATTGTTGGTGTTATTGACATCTGCTGAACTTGAACTTCCTGCTGTGGTTGGATTAGTACCATCACCAGCATCACTCAGCTTGGAAGCATTTGCCGAATTTCCAGTGGCTTGTGTTGGGTTTTGTAAAAACCCTGGTATTAGATTAGCTGATTTGTGATTGGTAGTTGAAGCCATTTGTTGTGATGTTTGTGTTTGTATTGGGATAACAGGTACTTGCAGTTGCTGTTGGGCATTCTGCTGCTGTTGTTGATGTTGTTGATGATGTTGTTGTTTTTTTTGTGGTTGTTTTTGTTGATCTTGTTGTTGTTGTTGTTGTTGGTGTTGTTGTTGTTGTTGTTGCAGTTGTTGCAGTCCAATTCCACTCAATGGCATATTCACAAAATACTGTGGTAGATGAGTAGTTGGTGTTATACCTGATGGCCAATCTTGAGGTGCAAGAAAGTTTGATGGAGATGGGAAGGGGAACATATCATTAACGTATCGTGATGGCAATCCTGAAATTGGTGTTTGTTCACCATTATTAAATTGTGTCCCTGTCGGTAAACCAGAACGGAATCGTGCTACTGATTCCAATTGTGCATTTTGATTTCCAACCAGTTGCGATGATGGCTGCGGCTGAGATTGTTGTTTTTGCTGTTGCTGTTGTTGTTCTTGTAGTTGTAGTTGATTTTGGAACTGTTGATACTGCTGATATACTTGGGCTGGATAATTGACATACGAACCACCCACGGGTGATTGTTGCATTCCTGCAAAATATGCATTGCTTCCTCCTGTCAATGGTAAACCTGGTGCTACAGCACTAGCTGGAGATGACGTTTGTGATTTGGTTTGCAAAGGTAACGGTAGTGTTGGTTTTCGTGAGTCTGGTGATCGAAACGATGAATATCCCGAAAACCTGGTATTTGGAACATTCGCAGGCACTAAATTACTATTACCATTTGAATTTAGTTGCGATGAATTGGTATCAGCAGTCCCTGTACCTGATGTTGTATTGCTCGATTGAGTGTTTTGGTTGGTTGCACTATTGTCGACTGCCGTCACTGTTCTCGCCGTGTCCTTGCCATCACTATTATTAACACCACTATGGGAATTATTCGTATTGCTCTTGGCATCATTCGGTATTTGTACCCTCAATACTGGTCGTTGCATCGTTGGTTCATTTTTTGTCCCAGTAGCGGGCGGTGCCGAAGTGTTATTTGTCTCATCAATCTGTTTTTTGTAATTTTGGGGGTTGGTAAATGTTGGAACATTATTTAAAGATATATGAGGTGGTGGAGGCGGTGGTGGAGGTTGGGTACTATTAAACACTTTGGGGTTTTGCTCTTTTTTAACCGACTCTGATCTTTTGTGCCGTTTAGGTTGTGGAGAATTATCATCGCTTTCATATTCCGAATCCTCATCGCCCGCTTCATGAACATTATGATCATAGTCTTCATCGTTCAAATGTGTATTAGTGCCAACTACAGACCCTGATTTATTCATAAGTGGTTCATTTAAATGTCGTTTCTTTCTAAATTTCGAATAATATTCTGGAGACTTCGATTCATGTACTTGTTTTCTGACTTTAATGGTTTTATTATAGGCATTAAAAATCTCATTTGCCTCAACAGTAGAATATTCATATACTTTATTATTATTGCCAACGATAATAACCGTTAAATCCACTTGACAGAGCACAGCTAATTCATGAGCTTTTTTAAATAATCCTGCCTTACGCTTCACAAAAGTCACTGTACGATTTCTATCGTCTGTCAATGGTTCTATTTCAATCTTTCTTCTACCCATTTTTTTTTGTTAACAATGGTTGTGACAAGATAATATTGTTGTTTTGAAATATTAATAATTATAAAAAAAAAAGTAGATGACGTTAGAGGGGTGGTGGGAAGGCACTTAATTTTTCTTGTTTAAATGTGTGTTACTTTTTTTTTTCTTGTTTTGTTTTGTTTTGTTTCTCCTTTTTTTTTTCTCGCTTTTCCATACTCCCTTAAAAATAAACACAAGAAGAGTGATGAGGATGATGGCAATGAGCATGATATTTAGTGTTTTTATTTGAGGCAATGGTAGACATTTAGCCCCACAACCAAATTATTCAAGTGTAAATTGGTTGTTACTCAACACGACTTTGATTACACAAGAGTTTTGGTATCACCATGTGTATCAATCACATGAGTATGATTACTTCGAGAAATTCAACGGTCTTGCTTTTTTCTCGTCCGCTTATTTCCGTTCTTTCCTCGTGTTTTTCACTATATTGGTTTGAGAGTAGCTATACCTGTCTTACACAAACTATGATTAGTGATTAATAAGATGTTCAAAAATAAAAACGCACGAAGGATGATAAGTGCTTCAAAATCTACAGCCGGTAAGATTACCCCTAAGATCAACGATGCAAATCAACTAAAAGTGAAAGAGAGCTGATTATTCTAGCCGGTATCGTTTAATTGAGATGCTAATAAATTTTACCAAGTAAATACTAAAATGTAATATCATGTAACTTTTTTACTTGCTGAATTGCTGAATTGCTCTGGAATTGTAATCGTTCTTTAAAAGAAATTAATAAACATGTTCTTTGATGCTAAGAAATTATTTTTAATTGTTTAGGGGTCCTTGCTAAAAAAAGAATGATACATGGTGCGGCATGGAAGATCATCAAATATGTAACAATAATTTTGGTCGAAAGCACTCGATATATAAACTGTTTTTTCTATATATTTAACCTGAACAAGTAGTGAGTAGTCTTATCAATTCAACAAATGGGTTGCAAGGTCTTTAAAATTTGATGAAATGGAATTTTTTTATTTTTTATTGAATCTGTTCTTTGTGTCTAAAAATAGAAACTTCTTGTTATTGTTTTAGTCTTCATCGTTTCCATTGTTCTAGTTTGCTGATATACTAGGGTATTCATTATTTTCCATCTTAATGGATACTAGCGAACAACAATTGACTAGGACTGCGTCGACTATATTAGTAAACCAGGTGATTTCTTTTTTTTATTCTTTTTCTTACTATTGTCATACCTACTCAGTATGGGAATAACAGCCCCCCCCCCCGATGGAATACTTCAAAAAGATGTTTGTTGCATTGCATCCTTCATGAGTCTTGAAAATATGCATGAACCATCAAATATCTTTACAGTTTTATTGGTGAATAAATAATCTCATAGTCGAGTTTATGTAACTACTTGGGTGGAAGATTACATTTATCACTTTTGTCAACATCATATATTTTTTTTTGGGGGGGAAGAATGTTCTACACAAATACTTACAATTCTCTTCGCATCAAATATAAAACAGGCTTAATTACAGTACCATTTCTTAATTTTCTATCCATAGGTGATCCTTCAGTCAATTCGTAATTCATTTTCTTATACCAATTGAGAGCCCTTGTATTGTTAGAAAAAACTGTTAAAGCAGTACCTTGTAACATCAGATATAATTCATGAGATGAATTTTGTAAACTCTTGGCAAATTCGTGAAATTGATCAATTAACAGTTGTCCTAATTTCTGGCCTTGGTATTTTTGTGTCAAATGGATTTCAAATAAGTATAATACAAATACATCATCAACGTCTTCACATAATTTGAATGATAAAAAACCTACTAGTTCTTCTTCTTCTTCTTCTTCTTCTGGTGTAGTTTCAGTGAACCAGATATATACGAGCCCTGGTTCTAACATTTCCTCTTTCTTATTATTCTTCCAGTTATATTGTTCACTTTCAACATATAAATCACCAAGGTTGTCATCTATTAGTTGTATGAATTTATCTATTTGGTTTTCATCCATATTGTGAGATGCTTCGATATAGGTTTCAAAGTTGGGTAATCTAAATCTATCAGTCAAATAATTCAATGACAAATCTTCAGCAATTTCTTCCATTAGGATTGGATCCTCTTCAGAAAATCTATTGTATTTTCTTCTTTTCAACTGGAATCTTATTCTCATTGTTGTTTGTGTTGGCAATGGTAAGTAAGTAAGGAATAAGATGACGATAATTATGGTATTATTTGAAAAATCATGAAAAAATAAAAAAAAAAGTCGCGTCCAAAAAAAAATTAACTCCAAAAAAAATCACACATATATATATATAAATAAATACCAAGGTGCCGTGACTTTTCTTTTCCTATCCATCATACCATCATACCATCATATCCTGCACATTTTATCTTCTCTAATTTCTACAAATGGAAACCCCAACTACACCAAACTCAAAAGAAAATTCCAGAAATTACACGTGTCAAGTAACGTCTCCTGATATCACATATAATGATATACCATCATCGCCTCCCATGAGTGTGTTAAATCAACTTATTAAACATCAACAAGCACGTTCAACAAAACTTATGAAACCTTTTTCATCATCTTCATCTCCACCTAATAGTGAAGCTGATGATTTACTGCCATTGAGAACCAATAAAAACAGAGGAAAACATTATCATCATCCCGTGGAATCCCTGAGGAGTCAAAATTTCAATCTTCGAAATAAACACGATAAAATCCGTCAAGTGAGGAATCAACATCGTCATGATAAATTAATGATAAATCGAGAGAAAATAAATGATCAACAATCTAAACGAGATATTAATGATCAATACGAAAAAGAGTACGAAAGTATAACTGAAGGTTTGGATATTGATAGGCTAATTGAAGATGAACAAAACAATACTGAAATTCAGGGGTGGTTAGAGCATTATGAAGAAGAGGCTGAAGAACGTGAATGGGAGGAAGATGCTGATTTGATTGATATGATACAGAGTTTAGAATTAGAGGATAAAGAAATGAATTGATATGGAAGAGTATTGTGTCACGTGTGTGCCTTTCGGAAACTAGAAGAATAAACGGGAAATTTGCATTAAGCAATATTTATGGGTGTGTGTATTTGAATATAAGTTGATCTTTGGTGGTTACTGGCTAGAATGTATATGGTTATGGTTGTAAACTAAATTCTGTTGACCTCGTTTTCACCAGACAGTTTAGAGCGAAACCAGAATACAAAATGGAGAATTTTAATTTTGGTGTCTAGTGTGTATGTTTATATTATTGAAATTATATATGTGTATGTCTAAATCTTTGGATAGTTGAAACTTTTAAAATTGTAAGGATATTACATTTGTGTGTGGTGGTGGTGTAGTTGTTGTTGTTAGCCTTGCCGTTAAAAGAAATCGTTTAACCCACTGTGCATGAAAATAAGGGTGAGAAAACCAAATAATGACGTAGGAGGCGCTCGAGGCGTGTTACATTGAAAAAAAAAAAAAATTTTGTCGATAGTTACACGAAAAAATGGAATTCTGTTTCCTGTTGCTCTGATATTAATCGATGCTGAAACAAATAACCATTTTGTTGTTGAAAAAAAAAATAATACCACCTGAAATCTTTATATTTATTATATTTTATCTTTACTCTGCTCTGCTCTGCTCTGCTCTTTTTTTTATTATTTATTCCTTGATTCGGATTATTGTTTGATCTATCTATAGACTAGCACAGCTTTTTCTGTTTCTACTACTAATCCCCCCCACAGCTATTCGATTTTCACTTTCGTTTTTCCTCCTTTAACTTATACCCCAACGTCATTTTTTCCAACTTGTATTGATAATGTCCCTGAAACAACAAGATGTTCCATTAGAAGAATTAGATCAAAGACCACAAATAAACGTTAATGATAAACCTATTACCGATGAACCAAAGGCTTCACCAGCTATGAAACAAGAGCCACAATCAAATAATGAAAATTCACAAAATCTAAAATCAAAAGAATCAAGTAACCCGAATAACGGATCATCTAGTTCTGATTCTGATTCCGATTCAGATAGTGATGACGATATCAACTCGCATTTTACTGCTACTAGTGGTTATCAAAGAGAATCAAATGAATGTACTGAATTTTGTATTGAATGTTGTACTTGTTTTGGTGTTCTTAATTGTTGTCCAAACAATGGTGAAGGTTGTGTCACCAATATGGCTACATTCATTGGTAATATGCTTTTTGCTTGTTGCAAATGTTGATCGAGTTAGAGATAATATTTTGAATATGGACAATTTCGAGTATCACATTTCCATTTTGCATTTGCTTTTTCCTGTTTTTAAAGTTTTAGAAGAGAGGGTTGAATCTCGAGTATATATATGGGAAGAAGTATAGAATTTATAGATTTTTGGTGGAATGTATTTTTTGACTATCGTTGTTTTTCCAGTATAACTTTCAGAGTCAGTTTTTGTGGTCAGTGTGGGTATTTTCTTAAAAGATTTAAGCTCTTTCCTTGCTTAAATGGGAAGGAAGAAGATTTAGCAAATCATAAATAGCAGAGTTCCCATAGAAAAAGGAATGCATAGATAAAAGTCAGATATGGCGGGACATTTTCTTGCAATTACCTTAAATTCAGATCTGTATGGGGGGGATTGTTTCTTTTTCTTTTGGTTTTCCTCCTCTCTCTTTAATTTGTGTCACTATTTGTCAATGGTGTGTGTGGTCATTTGAGCGGCTAATCAGAAATCAAATTATAGTGACATCAAAAACTTTCTCTTCCTCATAAGTTGCTGTTTCTGATATTAATCATGAATCGGAAGTCAACTTTAAATCAAAAGCGTTCAGCGACTATTTCTGAATTCCGATTTATTACTGAAGAAAATACGGAAGCAAATGCATTGCTGCAACAAGAACAGCAACAACCCCAATTAAAACAAGATCAGTCACTGTTGCAGCAACACAAGCGTACTCAAAGTCAAACCAAACTAACAAAAGTACTTCCCTATAAAGTTACTAGATCCAAATCAGTTCATGCATTTCAAGAATACGGTAAAGGGTTTGTTGGTTCCCCGTTAATGAACTCCTCGATTAAATCCTCACAAATAAATCTGCCGCAATCGAAGAAGTTGATAAAAAAACAAATAACACCTTTGCAACCAACTCCTCCAATAATTTCGCCAATTCCAATTCCACAGCAACCTTCGACATCTATTGCAGTGGCATCAGAGGAACTGCGATTACCAGTACCACCCCCACCATCACCACCACCAGTACCACAACCTCCATCTCCAATTCATCCTTCACCATTTATTAGCAACACTATTGATGATGATAATGCTCAAACTTCGTTATCTTATTCTTCCAATTTGCTCAATTATTGTCAAGAAAGTGTAGCTACACCTACGTATCCAGTAGTAGCCACAAAAAACTCCGATAGTGGAGTTCGCAATGCAACTGTAATTTACCGCAAAAAAAATACTGAGGAGTTAGATTATAATTTAAATGAAATATCGCCAATATCATATGACACTAATTCACTTAGGGTGGTTAAAAGACAGAGCAAACTTTCTGCTAACTCCAAATTAGAAGCACATACCTTAAGTAATGACTTTAAATTGGAAAAGGATAAAATTTTGTCACCAGATTTGGAAATAGTGATGGCAAAAGCTGAAGATAATGATGATACTAATATAGAAATAAAGCAAAAGAATATTTTGGAAACCCCCACAAGTTTTGATAACAATCAGACTCCCAAAATCGTTGGTGATAACGATTCTTACACTTCCCCAGTGTCAACTGAATTGTTTTCAAATATAACCAGAAGAGGGTTTTGGTGGATTATTGTGATCTTATTAGGCATAATTGTAATTTTAATTGGTGGATTTGCTCCTGCGGTGTTTATTTTGGGGAAAGGAACTAAGACTTCGGTGGGAAAATATTTCAGTGACCCCAAGAATTTACCCATGTTGTATTTATTATCACTGAAATATTTGACCAAAGTCGAAGAGCCTCTCGAACATATTCATAAACCAAATTCAATTGAAGGGCTTAGTGAGGAGTTGCGACAAGATAGTGAGGTGGTTTCATTGATGAGTATTGTTACTAACGCTTTATTTTTTGGAGTTGCGTATTCTCCGAGCAATGCGTTGGAACCGCAGTGTGGGTTTACAAGAAGAGACGCAATGTTAGATTTGGCTAGGTTATCTACTATTACCACGAAAATTAGAAATTATGGTATGCACTGTGATCAAAGTGAATTCATTTTGGATGCAATTGAATATATGAATCTAAATATGACTTTAGCAATGGGGGTTTGGATTGGATCTAATGATACTGTAAACGAAGAACAAATGAATACAATGAAAAGAATTGTTGCCAAGTACCCAAACCCACTGGAATTAATCAATTCGATACATATTGGTAATGAAGTGTTATTTCGAGAAGATAAGACAAGAGATGAATTAATCGAGTATATTCAAGACGCCAAAACATTTTTGCAATCAAAAGGGATTGATGATATCCCCGTAGGAACATCTGAAATTGGTTCTTTGGTAGATCTGCCTCTTTTGCAAGTTTGTGATATTGTTGGTGCCAACATTCATCCTTTTTTCGCTGGAGTTCCAGTGGAATTTGCAACCATTTGGTCTTTAGAATTTCTTAATTTCCAAGTTCAACCATACAATGAATATAATACAAAAATCGTACTTTCAGAAATTGGTTGGCCAAGTGGTGGTGGCACATTTGGTTCCTCGGTTGCCAGTTTATCTAATCTGGAATATTTTGCTAATGATTTTTTGTGTACATTTCGAGATTTACCAATTGAGTATTATTATTTTGAAGCATTTGATGAACCATGGAAAGAAATTTTTTGGGAAGGTAATAGAAGATGGGAAACTCAATGGGGGGTATTCCAAGACGATAGACTGCCAAAATTTGCTTTACAAAATATAGGATGTGTGTAAAAAGGGGGTTGGTAAATATATGTGAAGAAAATGTTCAATTGTGAGATAAAATTTGGTCAAAAAAACTAAACTAAAATTGTGGAAAAAAAAAAAAATGTTTTTCTCAGAACACCAACAGAACGCAAACCATTTTTGAAATACCTAAGTACACTAATTGAACCTACCGATGTAATAGATACTCTTGAATTACTTTCTCTATTTTCTTGAAGATTATTAGTTTTCTTTATATATGTTTTCCCTCTTAGCATCCTACATATACCACTCATACTGATTTCTTGCACAAAACTATCCTTTCACTTACACTTTCAGTTTCTTGCATGTTGTTTTCAAAAATCTGCGAATTTGGCAACTTGTCCGAGCGGTTAAGGAGAAAGACTTGAAATCTTTTGGGCTTTGCCC
>OKKB01000268.1_pt1 | contig 18869 bp, 8 predicted proteins | sample 1613931 | NCBI WGS metagenome assembly OKKB01 (sample SAMN04436893, study PRJEB24849) | human gut metagenome | biome: human gut; feature: NICU; material: stool | host: Homo sapiens | place: USA: Saint Louis, MO | collected 2012-02-08
AGCAAGGGTAAATGATATTAGATATTTCCAGTTTGTTTTTATAAAGTTTCTTCATTATTTGTATGAGCACTAACAAAAGTTAGAATCCAATTCAAATTAGTCAATAAAAATTTACAACTTGAAGTCCATTCCGAGTTTGATGTGACTCTGATGCTTTTAGCACCTATTGTATCATTTTTTATTTTATAAGGTAATTCGATTTCTTGATCAATGGATAATACCTTGGCTTCTATAAGTGAAACAATATCTAAAAGTGCTATCATAGCCACATCTAATTTATTAAAATTGAATAGTTTCCCTAATGAGAACTCATCGGATGAATACAAATTTAATATAGTTTTTGATTTGGTAGTTCCATCTACTGCATCCTTGGCACTGAATTTTATTATCTGAGATTGAGATCCCATAGGTACTAATTTATAATTTTTCAAATCTAATTTCAATCGCTTTATAAGGAATACCAATAATAATACTATTTGACCTAATGCGGCATTGATTTCTGGCCATATTATTTTGTGACCCAATCTAAAGCCATTTATTGTAGCAAATTTATCTTGACTATCACATGAGATATGGAATATTCGAGTGTATATATTAAGATTCCGTAATTTATCAATATGATCTAATTGAACATCATAAGCTGCTTTAGATTGTTCCAATTTCTTGTTTTTCTCATTCAATTCCAATTGTAATTTGTTCTTCAATTTTAAAATCGAATTTAACCCATTTTCCCTAAGATTATTAAGTTCTTGTTCATAATTAGAAAGTTGGGTTTCCAATTCTGTCTTAGTTTGTTCTAATTTTTTCAACTCTTTCAAATTCTCTTTTTCCTGAACACTCAATTTTTGGAATTCTTGAATTGATTGATATAATTTTTGATCCAAATCTTGATGTAACAAATCAGGATTCACTATTTCGTTATTTTCATCATCTTCATTAAATAAATTCAATTGACTATCTTTATCTTTTAATTTCCTTAAAAATGATAAATAAGTTTCTTTTTCCTTTTGACTTTGATCAAATTTCAACTGATAGTTTTCAATTAATAATTTGGCACAATCTTCTGATAATGGATGATCAATTTCTTGATTATTGGATAATATTGCAAATATTTTATTTAATGTTTTTATTCGAGTAGACATTCGAAAATCATTTCTCTCATCAGTGGATCGATCCTCAGTGTCATTTTCGTCGTGACTGTTCTTTATATTTTTTTCAAATTCATCTGATTCATTGAGTACTAAATAGGAATTGGAATCAGAAGTAAAATCAAAGTCATGTAGTTTTTGTTGCTGATCATGCTGTTCTTCATCTTCATATTCATCATCTTCATCATCCTCACTTTCAAAATAGTTTCGGTGGTTTATGGGTTCTTGATTGGTGATTCCTTGATACATTTCGAGTCGATCTTGTGGGATATAGTCTTGTGGATCCAAATCTTTCAAGATTTGTGAATTTGCCTTTCTAAATAGTTTATGTTTCTTTTGACTAACAAGTAATTTTAATTGTGATTCATTTAGATTCAATAAACTTTGATCTAAATTTAATGGAGTATCACACTTTTGGCATTCGAAAACTTGATTATTTGACATGTATTAATTTGTGATACTATGTGTTGACAGATTGAAGGGAACTGTTAATTGTTTCTTTCTTTCTTTATTACTTTTGTAAATAATGTGGTCATAAGATACGAAAATATTTTTTTTAATATGTGCGCACCTAAATACTCCAAAGATTACTCCACATTAGTTTCTGAAACTCGTTGACAACAAGTCAAGTATCGATTCTACCACTATTAAACCAACAATCCAAGTTATATACTTTATTGTATATTAATTTAAAGAGAAATGTATACCATTATCTTACATACAGTTTAATTTTATCCTGCAAATAATCCCAAACTTTCTTCCCATTCTCATCATCTTTCAAGTCTGGTCGAATCAATCCCAATTTCCCAAACGATATAACGTGGTCGCCTTTATTTTTAGTTGTAATTTCTGGAGATAGTCCAGCAAAAAGTAAAGTGTAGACACCCATTTTCTGGTCATGGAAAAACAAATTATATGCCAATTTTGTCAACCCTGTGACGTGTCGTTGAATTCCTGTTTTTAAATATCCTGGACATAATGAAAGACTAATTGCGTTTGCACCTGGGTGATGAATATTCCATTGTCTTGCCTGTATCAAATTAATTGCTTTACTTTGATCGTACTTTGTCTTCAACTCTACATCTATAGATTTGAACTCTGGGTCTCGCAAATACATTCCTCCAATTGGTGAAAACATATGAGCAGTAGAACTAACCCAAACAATTCTTGATAAGTTTGGTGGATTCTTTTCTGCAGTCTTTATGAATAATGGATCAAGTAGTGTTTGCAATAACTGAGGACCAATGCAATTCACTCCTAACTCCATTTGATAATCCTGTTTAGTTTTCTGATCCAGTGGAGATTCCATAACACCAGCATTATGATAAATGATGTCCAATCGTTGTTCACGTTGCAAAAACTCTTTGACGGCTGGCTCAATTGAGTTTAAATCACTTAAATCAATTTGAATAAATTGCAATCTATCTCCAACATCTTTCAGGTGTTTCTCAGCCACTTCTAATTTGATCTTTTCTATAGCCTCAATAGACTTTTGTCTATTCCTAGCCCATATATAAATTCGTGCTTCAGTATTACCAGCTAATACTTTAGCTGTTTCATAACCAATTCCACTATTACCTCCAGTAATCACAACCACCTTGTCTTTCAAAGTATTTGAAGAAATATCTTTTTCAGTAAATTGAGGGTTACTTGGCCATAATCCATACAATACTTGATACCATTCTTGAAATGATAATTTGGGAAATATCGAAGACATTCTGATATTGGGTTTACTGTATATAAGTATTCGGTGAAGATTAAAAATATTATCAAATTACTACTTCAAGAGGAAATTCGTCTGGATTTTATATGAAAAGTCTTGAGCGATAACCTGCAACAAAATGTGTTAATGAGTATAATTTGAACTTCGCTTGATATAGAAAATACATACAATTTAATTTAGAGGATTCTACTCTTTATATAGTAGGAAATCCCTTCTACAGTGGACGAACTGATAAGTCCACATACTTCCTAACAAGGAAATAGATTAGTGTATTATTCTCCTCAGTAACATTATCTACCATTATGCAATGCGGGCTGTTCATAATTAGCCATGTTACATACCCTAATTCGAACAGTATTTGTATTTCATATGAAATTCTCCTGTCAAAAGCGATGACAGCCTTCCCTTACTATCTTGAGTAAATCATACCAGTTTGAGAACAATCTCGCAATGCTATAACCTGTATATTACATATCATAGTTCTCTATTTTAGAGATATTCATCCAAGCTTACACAAACCTACTTTGACCTTCGTGCATCTTAGTCCAAAACTGAACAAATAGCCCTAAATTATAAAAGAATCAATAGTTTATTTAGTGAGTGTTGTCTGCCCAGGGTAAAAAAAAGTAATTAGTAACTGATATTGTCCAAAAAAACTGACAGCCTATCTTTGTTTTATTGCTTAGTGCTTGAAATAAGGGGGATTTAGTATGTTTATTGTTTGACTAGGTGTGTCTCCCATTCCTCTAGTTTTCAAATTTAGGCCTCTGGTACACTACTAATATTTTCTTTCCCTTCAATATCTCTGTTGCGCGAGAGATGGGCTTCTTTAAGAAAAAAAAAATGTATGAAAAAAAAAAATTTTATATGTTTTTTCAGTTCTTCTTTTTCTATTCTTCTTTAATTTAACCAACTATGGTATAATCAATAGTATGTTATTTCAACAACTCATCCTGTTTATGACATCGATTTGAAGAAATATTTATTCTTAAGTGATGATAAAAGTGTGTCTTTAAGGTTTAAACACCTAATGTTAGCACAATGATTTCTCAATAGACTACAACGGTATCTGATTTATATATAAATATATTTATAAAGAATTGAATCAATTTCATAATCAACAAAAAAAACACTAAATAAGTTTACTAACATTTGAAACCAGTAACAACGAAATTTTTAATGGGTAAAAAAAACAACAAATTTTTAAATAAAATATATAGTCAACCATTACCAATAACGTTAACTTCTAGCAAGTATAATGTTTCACTACCCAATTTGTATCCCCATAATCCAATTTCATGGATTTGGTATATAATAAGGTATTGTCAAATAAATATAGTTTATCAAGTGCCCGAATTACACAATCCACCTCTCTCTGTGATTTATGAGAATCAAATTTTTAAAGTCATTGATCGTGAATCCATGTTAAAATTATGGAGACAAGGTTTCTTTGGGAAAGGAATACTATCCAGATCTGAGCCAACATGGGAAAAACGTACCATCACAAGGTTGAATTTAGATAATTCCAACAATGGTAAAGATTTGGCGATGGAGGATATCACCAAAAAGAGACGTGAAGAACGAAAGTTTTTCAAGTTGGAACGTGCTAGATTTCAAGAATTGGAATTGAAGAAGAGACAAGGTATAATTACTGATGAGGAAGTGGAAGAAATGAACAAGTTGGAGATTCAATTGACTGAATTACGGAAGATTCAAGTTCGATTTGATAAACAGGAAAATGGTGAAGTAAAGGAGATCCATATTAGAGATGAAGATGAGGACATTATCACTGAAAATGGAGAATTGTTGCCCTTGGAGTTTTTACAATTGCAAGAAGTTGAAACTTTCTTTTTGAAGTTTGCCTTGCAGAGAATTGATATCGTTAATGTTGATTCACTTTTAGATTTATTTTATAAATGTTGTTCACATCATAGTTTTTCACCCATTCCTACTTCCAACAATCAATTCATCATTGAATACATTGCGTATCATTACTTCCGAACTAATGGTTGGTGTGTTCGTTCAGGTATCAAATTTGGTACAGATTTCTTACTATACAAGCGTGGTCCTCCTTTCACACATGCAGAATTTTGTGTATTGGTCATGACAAAGGATTCTAAATACGATTGGTTTCAAATTGCTGCTAAAGCCAGAGTCATAGGAAGTGTGAAGAAAGCATTTGTTCTATGTTATATAGAATATCCAACTCAAGGAGAATTTGATCAGATCTTGCAAAAACAGAATGAAGAAGATATTGACCATGGTTTATTGTTGAAAGAGTTACTTAGTAAATACAAAATTTCTGAAGTGATCTATAAACGTTGGAATCCTAGCCGGACTAGAGATTGAACAAGAGAATTTAAATTATATAGATATCTACAAAATGCTAATATATAAATAGAAATACGTGTCTATATATTATTACTATGTTATTGTAGTTGATGACACTTTTTGAAATTGTCTACTAGTACACGACTATACTCATCGCATTGCTCTATTGTATATTATTTTTTTTTTCTTCTGGCTGTGGTAGTAAGTAAAAGAGAAAAAAATGGACAATCTATAAATACGGCCAAAATTTTCTCACTTTTAATTTTTTTTTTATATTGGAAAAAATTTTTTTGAGTTCTTAAAATTGTTTACGTGTACAAAAGGCCAAAACATAATTAGTTTGAACACGACAAATTTTTTTTTAACAGGGCTTATTTTCTTCTTCTTTTTTTTGTATGGCATGTTCGTGTCTTTTTGGATAAAATCATAAAAACAAGAATGTCAAATTTACAGGATTTAATAAACCATGATGATGAATACCTACCATCCCCATCTCCACCACAACAACCAGAACCACAACATGCAAGCTCACTGGAACTGAAAACTTCCACTACGGAAGATTTGCCTGATTCAGTAACTCAAGAACATATATTGACAAGTTTTGAAAAAATAAAAACCCATTTCCCGGCTGCAAGAATTAAGAAAATTATGCAAAGTGATGAAGAAATAGGTAAAGTTGCTCAAGCTACACCAGTTATAGTTGGAAGAGCATTAGAAATATTTATGGCAAACTTGGTTGAAGTGTCATTATTAGAAGCCAAAAAACAAGGTGTCAAAAGAATTACTGCTTCACATGTTAAATCGGCAATTGAAAACACTGAACAATTTGATTTCTTAGTGGAAGCGGTTGAAAAGTATCCATCTTTGAAAAATTGATTGTTTTTAAAACTGTATGCTATTTATGGTTTGACATTGCACATCATGCAATGATGATATGAATTATTATTATTATTATTATCGGGCGACAAGTCGTTTGTTTCATTTATAGAATTTTTGTTTTTACTGTTTGTACTGTTTTGTTTTGTTTTGTTTTGCTTTGGTTACTTTTTTTTCTTATTTGTTCAGTTCAATTCTTTTAGCATATAATTTTACTTAAAAGTTGTGGAAGGAAAAAGTACAGATGTAAATTAGAAGGTGTATATTATTAACTAATTTGATTGATTACCAATGAGTAATTAAAAAAAGGATAACTGTAGGGTATTTCTCCTTTTTTTTTTTGTAATGAAGGGTTTTTAGTTGATTTAATGTCAATTCTTTTTTCATTTCATTTTCGTTCAATTGTTGTCGTAAAATTATAAACTTCTTGTTACTGATTACACGATAGTAACCTAATCAATAATTGTCGTTAAAAAAAACAGGAACAACGATTAATCGTCAATGAATGTAAATACATCGGCACACACTATTGTTTATTAAAAAAATTAGATCTCTCCGAAAACTAAATCTAGACTCCTTCTATTTCCCCGAGATAAATAAAAGCCAGACGCAATCAATCAACCGAACCCCAGACCATAGCAACCAAATACTATGCAATTTGAAATATAGATTTAGAGTTATACTCTCAATTCTGAACACATTACAAATTAGTCAATTATTAGTAACGATTAAAGAAGGGGGGGAGGGGGGTGAAATTTTTTGAAAACGGACCAAATGTAGATCAATATTTCCTACTAGTAACACCAAAATCGAGATTATGTGGGGACGCAGTTAGGGAAAGCAATTAAGGAAAAAATTAGTAAAGGGTTAGAAATTATACTGAAAGTGAACAGCAATGTTGTGAAAGTTTTCTATCATTTAAATAGCAATTGTCCTGCACATAAACATCAGTATGATATCATTTTGAAGGATAATAATTGTTTTATTGTCTAATACACTTTTTAATCAAACAAGGAATATAAATACTTTGGATTGATGACCAGTATTTATTTTTCAATTATACTCTTCTCCCTTTTCTTTTGACAATTCATTTGAATACTTTTTTACTTATTAATTTTCCATTTCAACAAAAACAACAATGGTTCAAAATAAGTCAAATTTAAGTCTTGCCAATAGAAGACAATCCTCATTCTTTCGTCAATTGCCACCAGCAGAGCCTGATGTTTACTACATTGGAGTTGATGTTGGTACTGGTTCAGCCCGTGCTTGTTTAATTGACACAAATGGTATTATTTTGGGATTAGCAGAACGTCCAATCAAACGTCAAGAATTAGAAGCTAATTATATCACTCAAAATTCTACTGAAATTTGGGAAGCCATTTGTTATTGTGTTAGATCTTGTCTTAGAGATTCCGGAGTACAACCAGAAGATGTCTTTGGTATAGGTTTTGATGCCACATGTTCTTTAGTTGCAATTTCGGAACTGACAGATCAACCCGTTTCTGTTGGTCCTAACTTTAAGAATGATAAAGATAATATTATTTTATGGATGGACCACCGTGCTGTCGATGAAACCAATGCAATTAATGCCACTAACGACAAATGTTTGAAATATGTCGGTGGACAAATGTCAATTGAAATGGAATTGCCTAAAATGAAATGGTTGAAACATCACAAGCCTGGTGGAATCAAAGATTGTAAATTCTATGATTTGCCTGATTATTTGGTTCACAAAGCAACTGGTACCGAGACCAGAAGTTACTGTTCTGTGGTTTGTAAACAAGGGTTTGTACCAATTGGTGTTGAAGATAGTGAAACTGGTTGGTCGGAAGAATTCTTACTGTCAATTGATATGCCTGAGTTGGTTGAAGACAACTTTAGAAGATTAGGTGGTATTCCAGGGAAAAATGGTAAATATTTGACTGCTGGTGATCCTGTTGGAAATTTGACACCTGAAGCTGCTGAAAAATTGGGTTTAACCACAGAGTGTGTTGTCGGTTCTCCTGTCATTGATGCTTATGCCGGATGGGTTGGTACAGTTGCCGCTAAAGCCGATGTTCCTGCATTACAAGATGAAGATGCTCATTCTGATGGATCAATTGGAACCGCTTGTGGAAGATTGGCTGCTGTTGCCGGGACTTCCACTTGTCATCTTGCCATGACTAAAGAACCTTGTTTTGTTCAAGGTGTTTGGGGTCCATATAAAAATGTGATGGCTGAAGGATATTGGTTGGCAGAAGGTGGTCAATCGATTACCGGTCAATTGCTTGCACATGTGTTGGCTACACATCCAGCTAACCATGCATTGATTAGAAATGCAGAGCAATCCAATATTTCCAAATTCGAGTATTTGAATTCATTATTGGAAGATTTGGTCAAGGACAACAATGAAAGATCTCCTGTGTCTTTAGCCAGACACATGTTTTTCTATGGAGATTTCCATGGTAACAGATCTCCAATTGCTGATCCAAGAATGAGAGGAAGCATCATTGGACAATCAATGGATAACTCATTACATGATTTGGCAATTCAATATTTCGGTGCTTGTGAATTTATTGCCCAACAGACCAGACAAATTATTGAAGAAATGGAAAAATCAGGCCATAAGATTTCATGTATCTTCATGAGTGGTGGACAAAGTAGAAATGGTTTGTTGATGAGATTATTAGCTGACTGTACCGGTTTACCAGTTATTATTCCAAGATACATTGATGCAGCAGTTGTTTTCGGTGCTTCATTATTGGGAGCTGTTGCCGCTGAAGAAGCAGTCGCTGAGCATTGCAGAGATAAAGCAAAATCAAGAAGATCGTCACTTTTTGGTAAAGGTTCTCACACCAACTTGAAAGATAGAGGTTCGACTTCTCCATACACTGCACCATCTGCTACCTCAACCACTAATTTGAGTATGTTAGCTTATGCTGAATCTCATCAAGGACAAGCCCAATTGACTCCAATGAACGAAGAAACTGATTACTTTAACCAGGCAGCTCATCAAAAAAGTGGAGCAGGTGAACACCATAACAATGCTATTAAGAGTGATGATGAGTCTGATGACGACGCCACATTATCATTCGGTTCTAAACAACAAACCCAAAAAGGACTTTCTCAAAAGTTGGCAAGCTTGAATTTGAAACCATTAACTTCTTCCACCAAATCCAATGCTCCTGGTGCTGCATTGTGGAAAGTCATGAAGAAGATGACTGGTCCTGGTAAAGTTATCAATCCTCACCCTGATGACAATCCTGAACGTAGATTATTGAATGTCAAATATAAGGTTTTCTTGGAACAATGTTATAGTCAAAGAAAATTTAGAGATATGGTTGATAAAATTGAATTAGAAAATGCAGAGCTTGCCAAAAAACATTAGGTCTGATTAAATTAAAAATGATGTGTACGACAGTAGTTAAAAAATATATATTTAGATGATTTTGAGATACGGTTTAGAGGATATTTTTTTTTCTTATCTGCACAGAAAACTAGATCAAATTCGAAATTGTGGAGATTAACTAACTGACCAAGTTTTCACGCAACCAACAAACAACAATACTATAATGTCAGTGTTGAATCGTAATACTTTTTCGTATTGATGCAAGTGCAAGTATATTGATTATGAACAAAGACAATGTAATCCAAATTACGACTCTTCAATATCCATTTCCAGAAATAATTAAATGCATCAGTAGTACAAAACGGTAATAGGCTACATTGATTAGGCCAATCAATCACCAAATATTTGTGGCAACTCCCCTCATCATTGTGGCTACATCTATTTTGATATCACGTCATATTTTGTATAGTAATACATCCACAGAATAATTTATTGGGGGGAATACAAAAACTGCAACATGCCTAAAATCCAAACTACCTTTGCCAGTCTCGTACAGTTTTCTGAACATCGAGTATATTAAGCATAATAGAAGTAAATGGGACTTAATACACCGTTGCAATATCTTTTCAGTTCTTATTCTCTTGAATTTGGTCACTAGACTTTACAAAAAAAAACAAGATTTTTTAATAGAAAAGATTTTCTGGAATATCAGTAAAGAAAAAAAAGAAAGAAACAAAATAATAATAGTGTGCATAATCTTACATGGATCTCTTTCTACGTTCTTTGTAACCATTTCATTAGATTCAAGAATAAAACGGCTGTTGCAAATTCGAAAAATCCTTTTTATTGTTCAACTCTTAGTGTTATACGGCTTTTTGTAACAATATCATTAAAATCACGAATTTTGAAAATTAACAGATCATGCAAGGGTTGTGTGTGCTCTTGATTTTTGTTTTCCTTTTTTGGGGGAAGCATGAATTTTTAGCCGAGTTGCGTTTAGTTTTTCTTTCTCTTTGAAAGAGATAACAAATCTTTAGTGTGTTAGATTAAACCAATGAAATTCAGGAAAGATGACATCAGGTCACGTGAAAGAAAAGAATTGGCTGCGAAAATAACTGTGTCAACTTATGTGCATTAATTTTAAATTTAACGGCGAGATCAAAAATAAAAAAGGATTTACTAAAAATCGCCACCTCAACAGATAAGGAAACGTCAATAAATTAGAATTGTTAATAGATGTGGTACCCCCCCACATGCCAAGATGTGTTTAGAGAAAGGAAAAAAAAGCTTTTAGATTTTGGCATTAGCAGGTCATGAATACTTTCTAAGCTTAATAGTATGTCACTCGTAAAAGGCAATTGTAGTTGAGATGTTGACTGCAACCAAAAAAAAAAAAGGAAAAAAACATCCATAACCCATTGTTGATTCAATTGTAAATGTAGCTGGAAGGCCCCCTTTGCAAGTAACGGCAATACAAAAACATGAACAATGGCCGCTCATCTACACTACAATGTATTAAATAATCCCACATGCTTGCGACAGTTTGTTATTGTTATGGAAGTTACCGAATGAATAATTAAAAAAAATCAATTAATTTAAATCTTTAGCTCGCACGTGACAAGAGGTCATTGTGGATTTTTCCATCTTGAAACTGCAACACCACACTAATTTATAAATTAACCAAGCAATTACTCTTAATTTACACTTTATTAGAATAGTTCATTCAATTTTTTTTCTAAATTTTTTTAATTCACAGTTTATCACAATAGATTTCACTCAATTACTGTTGTATTTTAAGATACTAACAAAAAAGAAATAATATATATCTATAAGAATTATTACTTCAATATAATTTCAATATATAAACCAGATAATATTCTCAAACTTATTTGGTTACATCAAATATAAGGTGACTTTTTTTTTTAACTTTCATTTTCTTTTATACATTCGAAGAGTGATCGAATTCTTAGTTGCAAATACTTCAATCTAAGTTAGATACAAACATTACCCAGGCGGTTGATTGAAGGATTTTATTATTATTATTATTATTACCATTAGACGGTTGTTTTTCTTTTTAAATTTGCATTAGTTGTTTTCATTTGAAGTATAAATTAAGCTTCAACTGCTTGTCTGCTGTCAATAAATAGATACTTTTTCATTTTCATTTTTATTTGCATTTTACCTTATTTCTTTAGAATATTGATACATAATGACAGGCGTGCTTGAAGTGGTCAAATCCATAACATCGAACGAAGGATTTGTATCTGAAGTTCCTCATTTATATGGAGGGGAAGAACATCATAAAGTCAAATCACATGAATTCGATTCAAACAGTATAAATAATACCAATTACAATAGCAATGTTTTTGTTCCAGCATACGATGAAAGAGAAGTTACTGTAAAAGAATGGTTTCAATATATCTTTGCTAACCCACTAAAAATGATAGCTGATTATCTTATTTCATTGTTTCCAATTCTTAAATGGATTTTGCATTACAATATTAGATGGTTATATGGTGACTTGGTTGCTGGTATTACTGTGGGAGTTGTTTTAGTGCCTCAATCTATGTCATATGCCCAATTAGCTGGGTTAGAAGCTCAATATGGTTTATATTCTTCCTTTGTCGGTGTTTTCATTTATTCATTTTTCGCCACCTCAAAAGATGTTTCCATCGGTCCTGTCGCTGTTATGTCCTTGCAAGTGTCTAAGGTCATTGCTCATGTACAAGATAAGTTTGGTGACAAGTATGCTGCTCCTGAAATTGCCACATTTTTGTCATTGATTTGTGGTGGTATCGCTCTTGGTATTGGTTTGTTACGTTTAGGATTCATTTTAGAATTTATTTCTATCCCAGCGGTCATGGGGTTCATGACTGGTTCTGCATTTAACATTATCACTGGTCAAGTTCCAGGGTTAATGGGTTATAACAGTAAAGTTAACACAAGAGATAGTACATATCTTGTTGTTGTCAACACATTGAAACACTTGCCAGACTCCACTGTTGACGCTGCCTTTGGGTTGATTCCATTATTCATTTTATACTTGTGGAAATTCCTGACTGATTATGCTCAAAAAAGATACCCAAGACACAAGATGTACTTTTTCTATTTCCAACAATTAAGAAACGCTATTGTTATTATTGTTGCTACAGCTATATCTTGGGGTATTGTCCATCCTAAGAAAGTTGCATTCAATGGTCCTTCCTCCAAATTCAAACCACCAATCAAGACTATTGGTGATGTTCCAAGTGGGTTGCGTCACGTTGGTGTTATGTCCATTCCTGATGGTATAATCAGTGCTATGGCCTCTGAAATTCCCGTCTCTACTGTCATTTTGTTGTTAGAACATATTGCTATATCCAAGTCATTCGGTAGAATTAATGATTATAAAGTGGTTCCAGATCAAGAAGTTATTGCTATTGGTGTCAATAACTTAATTGGTACTTTCTTCAACGCTTACCCAGCTACTGGTTCCTTCTCAAGATCTGCATTGAAAGCAAAATGTGGTGTTAGAACTCCATTGGCAGGTATTTTCACTGGTGCTGTCGTTTTGTTGGCTTTGTATGCTTTAACAAAGGCTTTCTACTACATTCCTAAAGCAACTTTATCTGCAGTTATTATTCATGCTGTTTCAGATTTGATTGCAAATTACAAAATCACTTGGTCATTCTGGAAGATGAGTCCAATCGACTGTGGTATCTTTTTAATTGCTGTTATCTTGACTGTTTTCGTTACCATTGAAGCTGGTATTTACTTTGCTATTGCTGCTTCTGTTGTTGTATTGTTGGTGAGAGTTGCTATTCCACATGGTCAATTCTTGGGTAAAATCCAAATTGCCGAAGTTGTTAACCCAATCATTGAACAAACAGGCTCTCATGATGAACACAATGCTTCTGCATCTGATGGTACTAGCTACTCTAGTGATTTGGAAATTCATCAAGTTTTATCTGAAGGTACTAACTACAAGTCAACTGATGAAGCTGGTAAATTGAAAGCTAAAGAAGATATAAAACCAGTTGAAGGTGTGACTACTTCTGCTTTACAGAGAAATAATCCACAAGTGAAATTCCATACACGTTGGGTGCCATTAAATAACGAGAATATCAATGCTGGTATCAAAGTTCAACCTCCACCTCCAGGTGTTTTGGTATTCAAACCTGTTGAAACCTTTACATATCCTAATGCATCTAGACAAGTTGATAAAGTTTCTGATGAAGCAAAAAGATTAACCAGAAGAGGGAAACCGTTTGACTATTCTAAAATTGGGTCAAGACCTTGGAATGATCCAGGTCCATTGAGATGGAACTTGCCATGGTCCAAGAAAGAAAAAGTCGAAGAAAAAGTTGAAGATAACCGTCCTATTTTGCGTATAGTGCATTTCGATTTTTCCACTGTTGCTTCTATTGATGTAACTGCTATACAGGCATTAGTTGATTTAAGAAAAGCTTTAAATGCTTATGCTGATCGTGAAGTTGAATTCCATTTCTCAGGTATTTTAAGTCCTTGGATTAGAAGAGGTTTGTTGAATGCCGGATTTGGTACATATGAAGATGGTTTGCTTTCTACTAATAACTATGTCAATATTGCTGCTGGATACAAAGATTTGGAAGATCACGTTGATGAACCGTATTACGCTGCTACTGGTACAAATACTCCATTTTTCCATTTAGATATACCAAACTACTCATGATTGCATTGATTCATTCATTGTGAGATTTTATTTTCTTTTTATTTTCTTTTATTTATTTAATTATTCATCTTCATCATCATTTTCAGTTCGGTATTTTTTTTGCTATTATTATTCGTTAATTAGGATTATTAGAATACATTTATAAGTCTCCATGTATTTTTATTTAATAAACTTTATAAAAATTATAACATTATTGGCTTGAGTAGAATTGGTGGGGTTTTCATCTTCCTTGTAAGAATTAGTGGGATTCGCGTGTGTTGTGTGTGTATATTTTTTTTCTTATATGTTGTTTGTTAACAAACGCGTAACGATTCGATTGTTCAAGAATTTTTAAAAAAACTGTTTAAGTCCATTTGTTTTCTTTTTCTTCACAAATCAAATAACACTATCCAAGTCATACTTTATAGAGAATCACTCTAATATGGCGTCACAGCTAGAAATTATTGATTTGACTAATGAAACCACTGATTTATCTGAGTTATCTACTACTCAGACTGAACCAATTCGTACTAAAAGAGTCGCCAGTCAGACGGTGGAAATTAACAATGAAGGAGATTTATCACCAACAAAAAAGTGCAAAACAGACTCCAAGTCGAATTCTGCTGAGGTAAATCAGAATAAATCAACAGAAGAGAAATCCTTGTCTAAAAAAGAATTAGAAAAAGCAGAAAAGGAAAAACAAAAACAAGAGGAAAAGCTTCGTAAAGAACAAGAAAAGCTTGAGAAGAAAAGAAAGCAAGAAGAAGAAAGGGAATTAAAGAGAAAACGACTCGAAGAAGAAAAAGAATTGAAAAAGCAAAAACAAGAAGAAGAAAGAAGGGCAAAAGAGCTTAAAAAGGAAGAAGAAAGACTTCAAAAGGAAAAGGAAAAGCAAGAGAAAGAAAGGCTAAGATTAGAAAAGAAACAAAAGTTGGAGGAACAAAGATTGGCCAAGGAAGCAGAAAAGAAACGACTTGAAGAGGAGAAGAGAAAGATCGAAGAAGCCAAAGAAAGAAGTCAAATGAAAATCTCTAGTTTTTTTCAAATTGGACAGAAACGTAAAGAGAAAAAAGTATCATTGGACTCATCTGAAACAGATGCTACTAAAGCTACCCCTAAATCGTTTTATGAAACTGAGTTTTTACCATTCTTTGTTCAAAAGAATGTAAGCTTGATGAATATTGACAACCAGGATATCCTGGGATCCAAGAGTATTCTTGACGACTTTATAAATGGAAAATTGCAGAAAGAGCTGTCTTTCAAATCATATCTTAGTAAATTCACAAAATCTTCTCCTTCAACTACCAACGACATCACACCCGAAGAGATCATTAATGCCCTAAACTCACCCACAACAACTGAAAACCAAGTTTATCAATTAATTCAAGATCTACCTCCTATCAAGTATATTAGCTTCTATGAAAACTCAAAGCCTCCATATATTGGGACTTATTGTTCGTTGGCTCATCAAAAATGCCATGACGCTATAATTCAAAATCCACTTGATAATGAGATAACTGGTCTAGATTATGGCTATGATTCAGATTTAGAATGGAATAAGGAGGATGAAGAAGGTGAAGATATAGAAAATGAAGATGACGAAGATGATGACGATTCAGTTATGGGAGATGAAGATGACGAGGAATTTGTGGAAGATGATCCTCAAAGCAATAAAAAGAAATTCATTACCTTAACAGTGATTAACAAATGGAACAATGAAGAAAACAGTCAAGATTTCCAAAGTTTTGCTACTGTTAAATTAGTAGATATAGCTGGATCAATAGATCCTTTCCATAATTATTGGGCTACTCAAAATGAACCACAAGTTCAGGAGGTGTCAACAACTCAGGATTCAATGAAACCTGTTGCTAATATTTTAATAAACAAAACAACTCCTACTGTGGGTACATCTTCTAGTCCGAATATATTGATTGCTCAAAAGAAAACTATCAAAGATTCTCTGGTTTTGGCTAATTTAATAAAATTTGTGGAAAATAATAATGATTTTACTATAGGTACGTTGGTGGAACTATCTAAGAAAGAGTTTAAAGATTTTACTAAGGCATTGATTAAAAATACAATACAAGAGATTGCAGTTTACGACAAAAAGTCAAGCAAATGGGAAATAAAAGCTGAAATGAAAGAGAAATATTGTTCATAGATGGACTCACTTGAGTAGGGTTTGTAGATTTATGAATAGTATCTACGCAAATACATTTATAACATTAAAAGTGTAGTTTATTTATTAGTCCATTTTCATTTGACTGTATCATGGTAGTTCCATCGATTTTTGTTTCACAAATTGCAAAAAAAAAATACTTTATTTAGTGAAATCTTTAACAAGAGGAAAATTGTAAACAAAAACTTTAGGGACGCGCAACCTCAAAAAATATACTTCTACCACCTAGATCATCATATACACGGTAGTATATGCCTTCCAAATGGCAACTGAGTACGGTGACGATGATGGCGGATTGTATTTTCATTCCACCCAAATGCAATCTATACACGAATCACTACAACAAGAAGAAAACCAACGACTATATTTACAAACTTCCATCAAAAAACTAGAAAGTTTCAAACACGTCAATAACGATTCATCAAACAATTCAAATTCAGGTGCAGTTTCAGTAGTTCAAATTAAGAAAAAGGCAGCCACCAAGAAACGTAAACTAATGGCACGTAAGCCAAATGTGAAAAAACCAAAGTCTCTGAGTGAAGCTGTTAGACAAGCGTTTGAAAAAGATAAATTTGCTTACTTTACAAATAATCAAGCCAAAATTGACGATTTTCTACCAGGCAAATCAACATCAACCGAACCCAGTACAAGCAACCAAGGATCACTAATAAGTTCGGACGAGTGGAACTACATCAAACAAATTTATTTACAAAAACCAACCAAGAATAAGACTACTTTGAAAAATATAAGAAAGAAAATAAAGCAATATGAAAATAGTGGTACTGGAATGTGGGAAATCGCAGGATTGAATGTGGGTGTTTCACTAAACGATGAGGATATTCAACACTTGTATGCCTTGGACGAAGAACAGATGGTTTCTGACGACAATTCATCTACTGAAGACGACACCGATCCAACTCAGAATGACGGGTTGATATTAACTCTATCACAAAATTGTTCTACTCAACGCGACATATGTCATCACGAAAAAGATGATCAAAAATACATTCTAATTGATTCTTCGATTTGTGAAACCCATCAGCAAGATAAAAGTCTTGAACGTCATAGTCAGAAAGATTCAGATAATGGAAACACTATTCCGGATCAAAACTCGGCAATAGCAATAAGCGAAATGGAATCAACTGCTGCCCATGAAGTGGAAGAAATATTTAGTACCCCTTCTTATGTCCCTTCCAATCAATTGAATGCTGATCAAGATAGATCCGATGAATCAGAATCCTCAATTATAATGTTAGCAGATAATATTGTATCAACTCAGCCTGACATCGTTGAGTCTATACTGGATTCTGAGTCTGAAATTGAAATCATTGAAAGACCACGTTTGCAGGTACTACGGTCCGTTTATGAGAATGGTACTTCTACAAATCAAACTAGACAAGAATTAACAATGCCTAAATGTCTTGAAAATAACAGAATATCAGAAAATGAAGAATATGAGTCAGAAGTAGTAGAAAGCGATTCAACACCAATAATAACCCCAGTTGTAACACCTACAAAGAAACCCCACATTCTCCCAATGAATGAACCCGCCATACCAATAGCATTGAGAAGCACACCGAATAAAATAAAAAATAACGTGGATAGAATTTTTGGCAGTCCTTCACCAATAAAATTGGTACTAGAAAGCCCCCTCAAAAAGCACATAAATATCGAATTTTCCGATAGTGAATCCATTTATTCAACAGCAGTATCACAGTTTGGCACACCAAAACAAACAACGTCTTTTCTGCCAGAAGTTTTAACTCAGAAAGTCGGATCACCACCACTTGATGCTTGTAGTGATTCTGAGCCTACAGGCGTTGTTTCTTCCATGCCTTATAAGAAACCTCATTCGACTAAAAGGTTGAGAACAACAACTTTGGAAATATCTGCCGCCTTAAGAGTGAAAAATTACACTGATCCTAAAAATAACATAACTGTGAAAAAGTTTGGTGAAGAAATAAAGAGAGAATTCATTGATCTAGATAATGAGATTCCCGATTCAGAAAGCCTGGATGATGATACTGGTTTCAGTATAATTGAGATTACGAGACAAGTGGAAGAATGTAAAGAACCTGCTAATGATGATTACTCCGAGGAACAAAGTACAGATTTGTTTCAAATTGGTTTGAAAAATAAACAGGAAACTGGTAATACTTCCCACATGCAGGTACCATCCAGTCCAGAATTGCAATTCGAAAATGCCGGTAATACATTTTTGAATTCTTCTTTGGTTGAAGAGGATGAATTCACAAAACTTAAGGCAACCGAATTGCGAGAGAGGTTTAAGGATTGGGGATTAAAACCAGTACAAAGAAAAGATAAAATGCTTGAAATACTACAGGGAATATCGGACTTTATATCCCCAGAATCTTTATTAGCATTAAAAGGATTTGATTTGCAACAATGTGTATTCGACAAACTTGAGTTACTAATAAAACAGGATCAGTTTTGGTATGATCGAATATTGACATTTGAACCCATTAGATTAGAGGAATTAAAGCAGTGGTTAAACTCTCATAATCATCATCTAGAGTTGGATATATTGCGTTTATATTGTGACAGAAACTGCATTACGACAACAAATACATAACTTAGTATCATTTACCCTTACC
>OKKB01000269.1_pt1 | contig 18832 bp, 9 predicted proteins | sample 1613931 | NCBI WGS metagenome assembly OKKB01 (sample SAMN04436893, study PRJEB24849) | human gut metagenome | biome: human gut; feature: NICU; material: stool | host: Homo sapiens | place: USA: Saint Louis, MO | collected 2012-02-08
ATAAAAAATAAAAATATAAACTGTAACAATAATAAAAATAAAAAATATATAGAAAACTGTGTAACAATATCATAACTTCATAATATATATGATGGATAACAGTAATAACAAATCAAACAAAACAAAATAAAACCAAAGACAAAAGACAAAGAACAGACTAATTGAATCAATTTGGTTTAATCAATTCAAATGAACAATATAAATGTTTATCAACACTCATGATAGCACCAAAATTATTAAATTCACCACAATAATTAGGAGCACTGAAGACGGTGACTAATTTACGTTTATTAAAAAATTCATATCCATCTTCAACCACCATATGACCACGAACAATTAAATCCAATTTGAATTTAGAACAAAAATAATCAACGTGTTTCTTACCAAAAACATAAGAAACTCCACGATCATTTTTCGGCCAATTTGTCAAGGAAAAATTCTTAACCAGAGCATCAGGATCAGACCATAATAAATCAGCTAATAATCCTTTATCAGGAACATCAGTAGGACGTTTAATATTTTCAATTTGGTCAAAATTATTCAAATCAGGAGAAAGTCCACCATGAACACAGAAAATCTTTTCATTAATCACGGCAGCAATAGGTAAGGCATTGAATACATCAATGAAATTCTTCCATAATTTATGATTTGGTAATCTTCTTTTACATTCATCATAAAATCCATAAATTTTTGTAATGTTGGCTGATTCATGATTACCTCTCAACATGAAGAAATTTTCCGGGTACTTGATCTTGTAACAAAGTAATAACAAAATGGTTTCCAAAGATTTTTCACCTCGATCAACATAATCACCTAAAAATAAATAATTTGAATGTGGTGGATATCCACAACAATTGAAAATACGGATTAAATCATGAAATTGTCCATGAATATCACCAACAATCTTCACTGGTGGTGATAATCTTAATAAAGTTGGCTGATCCAAAAAAATTTGTCTACTTTTGGCCAAAACATATTTAAGTTCATTGGTTTCCACTGGCAAACGAGTCTTGTTGCTTTTACGAGAAGTTGATCTCTTTTTGGTGGCCAATAATCTGGCAATAATATCGTCAATATCAACTTCCAATTTTTGAGAAGTACCCACTAAAGGAGGTGACCCAGATGCACTTGAAGTAGAACTATCGGAAATTCTTTTGGTTAATTGATGCACAAGTGTTTTGTTATGTTTTCTTAAATTAGCCTGAGAAAGCTTACTTGAATTTGAAGGAGAAGATTCTAATGAATTAATTTCATCGATAACGTCTAATTTCTTCGCTGTCGACATATTTTCAGGATGCGATAATTGTTTATTAGCAATGACATTACTCTTGGTGGTGTCACATGGACTTGAATTAATTGACAGAAGCAGATCTTCATCTTTAGTATCAACTCCTAATGTGGTGAATACAGGAGAAGAAACGGACGCGTTCAGTGACTCAAACGACGAAGGGAAATCTTGTTGATTCTTCAACAATTTGGCCATCGACATGCCAATTTCTAAATCAAAATCATAAGCCTCTGACGATTGTCTTGAACGTACTGAAGGTATTCTTTGAGGCGTAGTTGTGGCTGTGGCGGACACTGAAGTTGAAGAAGTTTCAAGTTCAAAAACTCTATTAGTCTTGTTGCTGTTGTTGTTGCTAGTCTTGTTATATTTAGTACTGTTACCAACATTTAAGGAAGAAGAGCGTTGGGGAGAATTACTCTTCTTATAATTTAACTTATCATTAATCATTAATTGAGATAGCGCAGGGGCCATCTCATCAGGATCTAAGTCAGTACCACTGACAGTAGAAGATGATGACGAGCTGCCACCATTACTTGATTTATTACTTGATGAGGACTTCGGTAGGGGATCATCTTTAGACGGGCTATTTCCCATGATAATTATTTATATTCGAAACAAACAAAAAAATTTTTTTAAAAAAACGATGGGAGAGTACGAAAAAAAATAAACTATTCTTCAAGTTGTTAAAGATTTGATATTTGGTTTCCCTTTTTCTTTGATTATACGGATAGATAAGTAGGTAGGTTTATATATGTGTTAAAATATTGTAAAACTGTTGTAAAGAAAAAACCGTTTTGAAAGAAATGTATAAAAAAAAATTGATATGAGAGAAAGCAGAAGTTTTTTTTAGTTTGGCAAATTAGTAATAATGAAGCGAATTCCTTCATTGTCTCCCCCAACAAAAAAGGTAGTGGCCAGCACAACAAAAAAAACAGAGCCTCCCTCCCTTCTCCTTGTCCTTCTTCCTACGTTTTCATTTGTTGGTTTTTTTTTACAGCTCGCTTTATCCCCTTTTTCTACTTTTAACCAATCATTATCAGCAACCATCAATAGGTTTGAATTTGTCTCTACATTTATACTTTAAATAAGATTAACTTCTTTTTAGAATAGTAAACTTTTCTCTCTCCACTCTTTGTAAACAGATTAACTATTAAGAATATCGGTTATTAATTCTTTCTGTTGGTTGTCCTATCAATAATTTAAATTGCGGTGTCGGCTCCGCAATTTTATTGTCACAACTTTTCTCCATAGAACTCTGTTTCCTTTATCCAATAATCAATTTTCACTAGCTATTACTATTAACTTAACAATATGAAAAGTTTAACTCTTGAGTCGTGTGAGAATTATTGCACAACAACAACGATTAAAGTTTTCAAGGAAAACGTTTGATTATCCCACGTGGTTTGATTGCTGTTTGTTGACTTCCTAATTAGGAGTGTAGACTATCATTTAGGTCCTATCAGTTATTTTCTACTGGTCGTGTACAGTTGTGGTAGTACGAGCAAGATTAAAGTTTTCTTCCTGTACCACCACCACCATCACCAAAAAATAATACTGGCTGTCTGTCTCGTTGACAGTTGTGGAGAATGAGAATACATTTGCTTTTCTGTCAATTATATGGGTGTGAGTCGTCGTTATTTATATCACACATTATCAAGAATGACTCAGTTAACAGCCACAACCATTAAAAATAAACCTATTAGAAATGCTGGATGTTTAATTATTGGCGATGAAATCTTAAATGGGAAAATTTTGGATACAAATTCTTATAATTTTGCTCGATTTTGTTTTAATAATTTATCGATTCCATTGAAAAGAACAATTGTATGTGGTGATGATGAACAAGATATAATCAATTCATTAAATATTTTATTAAAACAAGATAAATTAGATCTTATAATAACTTCGGGTGGATTAGGAAGTACTCATGATGATATAACTTATAAAGTAATTAGTGATTATTTCCAATTAGATTATCAATTAGATCAAGAAGTAGTCGATAGAATGAAATCAATTCGTGGTGATTATCTTGATAAATTGAATCCTGAACAATTGAATGCATTTTATCGAATGGCTACTCTACCGGTGTCACCTCAACCATCATCTCTTGCCCAAAATTCAACTACAACCACACCTGCAACTACGGTTGAGAAATATTTTATTGATGATAAATTATGGTTTCCGATAGTTGGATTAAATGAACAAGTGTATATATTACCTGGTGTACCACAATTATTTACTCAATTAATCAAAGATATGGAACCAATGTTAAAACCACGAGTAATATCATCGGATTTAATTAGAAGATATGTTGTTACTAAATCTGGTGAAACTCAATTAGCACCATATTTAACCAATTTACAAGAAAAATGTGATAAAAAATATGGTAAAGGGGTATTAAAATTAGGTAGTTATCCTCATATGAATTTACATATTAATACCATTAGTATAATTGGACAAAAATTAACTAGTCAAGATTTGGATTGGATAGTAAATGCATTAATTGAAAATATTGGTGGTGATGCTAAAGAAATCACTCAAGCTCAAGAAGATGAATACAGTAAATAGTATATAGAAAGAAATCCTTGTGTGGTGGTTATATATATTTACTTGTAATGTACATTTATAACGCATTTTTAATAACCATAAATATTCTATACTATACCAGACTTTCCACAAAATCCCAAGAAAGTTTAATCTTTACTATACCTTCTTTTTAAATGAGGTGAAGAACTTCCATCCATACTAAACCCATTATTATCATATTTATACATTGGTATATTTGGTAAATCAGGTACATTGGAATTATTTTCTTCTTCCATTTCATAATCATCAATTTCAATATCACCATTATCTTCACTATTAATATCTTCATCACTATCATAAAACTCATCATCCTCGTCGTCGTCATCCTCGTCGTCGTCATCCTCTAGATCTTCTTCCAGATCTTCCAGATCTCCCTCTTCCTCTTCTTCATCATCTGTAGGATCTTCATTTTCCATAATAAACTTAGTATGTTTATATCTAGTATCAGTGTTGTCGCTATCACTACTATTATTATTGTCAACCATATTAGATATCTTTCCTGTCATTTCTACTAATTTATTATAATACAATTGTTGAACATTTGGATTATTTATCGGTATAGTTCTCCAATCAATTCTTTTCAAAAAATCCAATTCTAAACAATTCAATTCTTCTAAAGATACCCCACCAACTTTTGCATAATGATCATTGGTATAAAAATAATCTTCCATTGCTTTTTGTGATATCATGGTGGCAACTAATAAAAATCGATGAATTGTCCATGAATTTAATTGGAAATGAGGATACATATAAGAAAGTATGTCGATATAGTATATCATGGTGATTAATCCACTAGATTTTAAATTATTGAATTTTGTAAGACGATTAATATAGGAAAAAATCGAAATTGCTGGTGGTGTTTTACTATGGAAACGAGTTGGTGGTGTTGGATTATTAATGTTTGTGGTATTATTGTTGTTATTAATATTATTATCATTTAATTTGATTAATGAAATTAACATTCGATTGATTAATGTTATTATAATATCAAGATCACAATTTATAAATTCATTAGGAACAATAATTCTATTCTTTGATTTTTTCTTTTTTGGTGGTGGTGGCGAGGTCGGAGATGTTGATGATTTATGTAGTAGAGTTTTGGTGGTTTTATTAGGGGTTGATTTTTTGGTTTTAGGTGAATATAATGGTGATAACGATGATGATGGTCGACGTATTCTTGGTGTACCTTGTTGTTGTTTATGTTCCTGTGTTTGTCGTCGTTGTCGTTGTCGATACTGCTTGTTGTGGTGATGATTTTGATAATGATATTGAGTGTCTGGTTGTTGTTGTTGATGACTTAGTAGTTGTTTTGGATCTTCATGTGGTTGTAGTCGTACTTGTTGTTGTTGATTTGATTTCAAATATCTCGCTATTTCCACACATGGTGCTATTGAAATATTAAATTTTATAGAACTTGCCTTGATATAGTTATCGACAAGCATAGTTGATCAAAATAAAAAAGGTTCTAAGAGTTCTTGATGTCAATTTATATTTTATTTATAAGTTGATTTTTTTTTCACCTTTTTGGTTTTGTATTTTCTGGAGGAAGCCGCCAATGTTTCGCTAAAAATAAAAAATTCAAAAGTAACTGTTACTAACAATAACAATTCATTATTACTGTCAACAAATTTCCCAGAAGAATATAATAAAAAAACAACAACAAATATAAGCCAATTTAAGTACTATAAGATTAACTCGAAACTGTGAAACGGAGTTGTTTTAAAAAATTGACAAGAATTGATCATCAAAAAAAAAAACAAATTAAAAAAAATTTTGCTTCCTAATTTTTGGTTTAGTTTGTTAGGCATTGTTGCTACCATGTGGTGATAAAGCACGTCCCACTCTCACTCCCCCCACATGGGCACGTGGTGGCGTGGAGTTAATTTACCACTACGATTATCACTGTCACCCACCATTTAAAGTAGCACTCTTTTTTTTTTGACACTACGTAATGATTTACGTTAATGTGCAATGTTCTTATTGTTAGATGGCACGTTGTCCCCATGTAAAGGATTCTCCTATTATTGTTAGAATCTTTTTCTAACTTCTTGGTGTAAGCACTCCATTGGTGTTATCTTTGCTTTCCTCACCCACTTGATAAAACTGAGCCTATATTGCTGCATGAAACAACACAGAATGACCATTAGTTAGATTACACAAGATAAGGATAAAACTAATTTTTGAAAAGGGGGTAATACGGCAATATCTTCATACATGAGTATGCAGTAGTACATATAGTTTAGTTTGGGATAAATATTCATCCTGCCTTATCATTTTTTGTGTGATTATGATTCAATTTGCTATATATATATATATATCGCCTTCTTTGGTGGTTGTAGATTGTTGAAAATGTTCACACTTTCTATTTAGGTTATCAGATGCTCACATAATAGCAAAAATTTACAATCAAAGTTTATAGTTTTTTAGATTAGTTTGTTCCTTGTCTTTCGTTTTTGTTAATCGATTATGGTGATGTCATATTCTTTAGGGGTACTATTAGTAGTTGGTCTTCTGTATATATGAAGTGTGTATGAAGGTTCTATTCTTCACTTCTGTCCTCAATTGTTCAGCTTCTAATAGTTATTCAGATAAGCATTCTTCTGGTGTAATACGCAAGTTTAATGTGTTAGATGCCATCAAACGTTAGTTATTCTATTCAAGATCTGCAACAAGTACTACTGCCATTATTGTTATTAACTATTCTACTTAATCACCATTCAATATCAACTTGGCGAGAGGGTGAATCTTAGTTTTTTATTTGAATAAAGACCACCACAAAACTTTATTACTGATGTTGGTTGCTAAATGACAAGAACGAGAAACCACAACAACAGTCAAACATAGAAAGAAGCTAAATAGAAAATGGACGAACGGAAAGCCCAATCCATAAGAGACAACAAATTAGCAGAGGACAATACCACTACCAACAGTTACCAATACATTTAATAAAGGTTGTCATTACATCATGAAATTTAACTTCTTTACAACAACCTTGTTTTTTTTTTTGGTTCAAGTTAAACGATGACAACGGCTCCGAGAACAGTTCAGTGAATACAACTTGCAACCATATGAAGTTTAAAATTGAATATGAATTGCAAAATTTCTTTCAACAGGGAATGATGATTTTGGTTAAATCTATAAAAGTTTATAATACCTTGATTTACCAATTCGGAGGAGGGTGATAAGTGAGCACGTTTTTCAATGAATATGGCTATGGTTATGATAGGTTTAATTTCCGATGAATTGGTTATAATCACATGACATATTATTATTGTTGCGTGTACAATGTTCACATACACACATAGTTAGTGTAGATCCTTCCCCTATTTTCGCAATTTCCGGATTGGGTAGATCAATAAAAGCAAAAAAAAAAGAAATCGGCCCTTCTGTCTTATATATTTAATGAGGGATTAAACAGTAATAAATAATCTGATTTAAAAAAGTAACGTGAGACAGAGAAAATTTTTTTTTTTTAATTAGCTTTACTTCTTTTTAATTTATATTTATATTACTATTATTATCCATGGATAGAAAGTAACCTTAGTTTTCTTTTCCTAAAATCAAAACAAAAAACAACCTTATATTCATTCATTCATTCAGCTATTGCCTTTTAGTTCTATCATGAGTACTGCTACTGAATTAGCATCTACAGGAGAACTTAAAAACAGATCTCAAAATAATGATAAGAATAAAACTAATGAAGATTCTGCATCGTCAGTAGTTCAAACTGCTGAAGATTTATTAGTGGAAAAACTAGATCTTTTCATTTCATCGATAGAATCAAGATTAGATAACTTTGAACGATTTTTTAAACTTGATAAGAAAGCAAGAAAGGAACAACAACAACAAAAAGGTACCATTAATGGTGGTGGTAGTGGTGGAGGAAGACCATTAGGACGATCAAGAAGATCTTCTTCAACTTCAAGTATACAACTGTTTCGAGATTTTTCCATAAATAATTTGAATATGGTTTATGAACGATTAAGATTAATTAAAAAATCAGTATTATCTAATTCATTTAATAATTTAGAATATTTATCGAAAGTACTTGCTGATCAATATAATTATCTATTTTCCAGTTTGGCAATCGATAGTGATAGTGATAATGAGGACGACGAAGACCTAAGTATTGATCAGTCTAAAGAAGGATTACAGAATATGGGGATTAGATCTTTAAATAAACGAGAAATATTATCACAAAAAATCATCACCACAATACAATATTTTGATGAAAAATTAATTAAAATTGATGATTTTATTAAAGAAAATAAACCTTCTGCCACTGATGATTATACTCATGATATTATATTTAGTAAACTTCGGTTTTTCAATTTCAATCGTGCTCTTCAAAATGCCAATAATCGATATTTACATTATTATGAATTACCATTAATTTGGCGAGAAAATAAATATATTATTAATGGGTATAGATTTTCCCTTAGTCATATGCTGATGTTTAAACTGATTTTCCATTTCAATCATAATGAATCAATGAATATTTGGAGTCATTTATTTGGATTAATGATTGTTGTTTATATATGTATCAATCATTTCCCTAACACTGATGTATTCCAACAAACTACTTGGGGTGATAATTTAATCATGTATGTGTTTTTATTTGCAGCAATTAAATGCTTGGTGAATTCTTCCTTGTGGCATACATTCTCATGTTTTGCTCATTATCCTACCAGACAAACATTTGCATGTGTTGATTACACTGGTATCACCGTATTAATTACTTGTTCAATCATTAGTGTTGAATATTGTAGTTTATATAATTATCCCAAATTATTAATGGGGTATGTTGGATTTTCTACATTATGTGGATTAGCAGGATTTGTTTTCAATTGGTCATCCTATTTTGATAAACCTGAATGTCGATCAATTAGAATTGGGTTTTTCCTTGGATTATCATTTTCTGGGGCAACAGCCATGATTTGTAAATCTTATTATGAAGGAATTATGGCCACTTTATCATTTTCTGCTCCGCTTGTTTATAAAAGTTTTATATGGTATTTAATTGGAGTAGGGTTTTATGGTGGATTAATACCAGAAAGATGGAGATATGATGTTATAATTGAAGAAAATCATCTTAATAATCGTCATACTTATAAACCAACTGATGTCATATTGGAAAAAATGGGTCATGATGGTGAAGATGAAATGGAAGAAATCGAAGAAGAATTTGAAGAAATTGTTGATCAACATATATCAGAATGTAACGACACTACTACAAGTAATACCCCAAATCATGATATTTTCGATCATGATCAAAAATTTGCTGAATTGATTGCCAAACATTTTAAACAAAATCCTATTAAAACCCCTTATAGTAATAATTTCTTATCACTTTGGTGGGTTGATTATTTTTTAGCAAGTCATAATATTTGGCATATTTGTGTTGTTTTAGGTATTTTAGGTCATTATGTTTGTCTTTTAGATATGTTTAGAGGTTTGGAAAAATTGGTATAAATGGAAATGGAATGGATTGATTTTATTTTTTATGTTTTTGTATTTTAAATCTTGTAGAGGAGTTGAATTTGTCCAATTGAAACGGTGCAATGATACTCCGATATATCTCCCCATATTTCTCTTTATACTTCTTGGAGATTTAAATGAATCTTCAATAGATTTAACTGAAAATTAATCACAAACTAAATGAAAACTGTTGTTGTTGTACTAATTATATATTTTGGTTTTTGTACTTATATCGGAAATTGAATTGATAAGCTGAAGTTGATTTATTGATTTGACGGATAAATTAGTGCTTTCTTTCTATCCATGTTGTAGTTGTTGGACTAAAAATATGCCGAGGGAAAGATCTCGCACTATGATTTCCCTCGGGAATTGGAACCAAGGACTAAAAACTCTAAAAAAAGCCCGCCTCACCACCCCCCCAAAATTTCAAGCAGCATAAAATATTATATTTATAAATCTAACTAAATTTTATAAATATATACATACACACATGTTTAAAATTTCATAATGAATCCACAAAATTGAAATATGTGGAGGAGAGAGAGAGAGAGAAAAGGAGGGGCGGATGGGAAAAGAGAAGAGATAGCCAACAATCAACTTTGTTCCTTGAATTGTAACAAGAAGAATATTTATTGGGTTGGAAAATAATAAGTTGTGATGTTGATGATTGATTATTGTAATGACCACCCAATCTGTTTTCGAATTCTAATCACCATCGTAGCTTATTCAACTAATTGATTTGAGCTACTACTACTACTACTACTCCTACTACTACAACTCATCTTTTTTTGATATACATTGTTTAATTATTGTTCCACTTTTTTCTTGGGGCTAAAACCTGGGGAATAAAACAATATCAAAAATCCGGGAATAATTGAATTTCTTTTCCGTGAAATTATAAACAACATTGTGTTTATTCTAGTTCTTGTTTTTCAATCCATATTGTCTATATGTCTACATGACAAACAATTGGACGTTTTTGAAAACACTTTTGAAACTATCAAACCACCAGGGATTCATTATCCACTTGATCTATCAAAATTTGTGGAAATACATGAGTTGGAATCACAACCTTGAAGGAATATAGTAGACCCAGTATAATTTAATCTCTCCACATTTTATAAAATAATGACTAACCCTTAGTACAGACCTTACTAATTCAGTATTGAGAGATTTTTTTTTTGGCGTTCGTGTTTGAGCAGCTTTTGTTACATGAAACCTCTTTGTAAAGCTGCAAGATTGGTTTTACTAATGGCTAACAGTCTAGACCAAATATATGCGTGTATAATGACGAAAAAAGAAATTATTAGTAATAGATATGTGTCGCAAAAAAAGAAACGACTTTTCTGTTTTTAACACAAAATTAAACAAGAGACAAATTTTTTTTTTTTTTGAGACAATTCAACAATAACAATAAGCAAATCTAATTGGTTAAAAATTGATATGTCTTCGCTAACACTTTACAAAAAACTGGCTATATTTATAAGCCTTTATTTTCCATCTATAATCTGGCATAAAACATTATGATAACGCAACATTGAGATATTATCTTGACTTAATTATCTTGACTTGATATTATGGACTTTGCGATTAGTCATACTTCTTCATTCTCAAGCATTTTTAAAGACTTGAAAAGATCGTCGGTATGGCTAAGACACATACACAAAAAAGGGATTTGGGTGTTTCTTTTACCCGAGGAAGTCAAATGATATTATTATTAATAGATTTTTTAGTCATGAAATTTATAGTAGTTTGCACAAATACACACACAAAGTTCATGTAAAATGACTTAAGTCGTGTGATAGTGATAATTCATATTAATGGGATATCTTTTCAATAATCAACAAAAAGTGATGTACAATAACTAAAGATTAACAAATTTAATTCAACTAAAAATGAAATAAAACAGAAAGAAAAACAAACGCACAAAATAGTCGTGTCAATGCTAGTTGGTTGGTTGTTTAATTTGGCATTAAACGAAGTGGGGGGCGGGGAAACCAAGGTGACTAGTTACATATATATATATATATATCTACAGCTAGGAATGTTTCAAGGGACACACATTTGGTGTTACTTCGAGATTCGAGGATTCAATTGTGGGGAAGGGAGATCAACTCTTATCAAATGGTTATTATTTTTATGTCATAGATAAGGCTTAGGTGAAATGGTGGGGAAGGGAAAAAAACGTATCCTATCCCCACCTTATATCCATTATTTCCCGGTGTAATAGTAGTAGTAGTTCTAGAAAGAAAGAAAAATAAAGGGAGTAATATATACATATAATAATTTATTATTATTGAACACCCTTTCTTTATTCACATTCTTTCTTGTTTCTAATTTGAAAAACGACTCCATTATGGCTGGTTCTTATTGCTAAACAAAACGTATTATTGTTTCTTGTTCAACCTCGAAAAAACCCATGATTTATAATCGTATTCAATTAGTTTTTCAACACAAAGTATCAACAACAATTCAAATTTCAATATCAGGGTAGAATTATCAATTACTTGAAGATTGTTGTGGTGGTTGTGGTTGTTGTTCTACTACTACTAGTCGTGTGTCAATTACAAAAAAGATATGAATGTGCGTGTATTATGTGTCAAGCGGAACTCTTTTTTATTTTTTTTTCTTGAGTTTTCTTGGCTATAATTAATCCGGGGTGGGGGATTTAGAAGAACAAGAAGAGAAGAGGTTTCTTTTTTTTTAGTGAACTAATTCCGTTTATCCATTTTAGTCTTAACAAATCTCTATTTACAAAAAACATTTTACTTCTTCTTGCTGGCTGACTAACAAAATCTAACTATAAATGAGCAATGACAGGAAAATATATGATAGTAAGATCCAGAGTATTTGGGAGACAGGGGAAGAATATGGTGAAACAATAATATTCAAAATTATTTTATTTCATTGTTTTGTATTGTAGGTTGTTTCTCCCCACCACATAAAGAGAGACGTATTACGTATTAGCTTAACTCTTTATTGAAACAAAGGGAAATAATTATTTTGTAACTCCTTTCTTTAAGGCATTTTCTTTTTAACCCAATTCAACTTATTATCTTATTAGCATGGTATCATATTTGTTTTATTAAATTCATGACGCACACGGCGAAAGTACAGTGTATTAGTTTAGGTAAAATTAATTAGTCCAGCATTGTATTGTGGATTCGGTTTTAGGTCTACACTTTGGTTTTTGTAATCCTTTTACGTCATAGTACAGTGAGGTTGATGATAAAACTTTCATTGAATTTTTCCTCATTTAGTTTTTTTTATTATTGTTGTTGTTGCTTGCTCTTCTAACTTCTTAGTTTTTGTGTAATATCTTAATTGGCAAAAATTTTTTTATGTTTTTTTATGTTTTTTTGATTGTTTATTTTGGATTGTCTATTCATGTTGGTTTAATGTATATATATAAAAAAATTTAATATAAATATAGCTTCATATCTCTTCCCCAATTTCAATCTAGTCGTAGGTGCTTCCTTTCCCCCTTCTCTTGTTTTGGTCTCTTAATCAAATTTGTTATTTACTAGACAGTTTTTTCTTTTTTTTTTTTTGGGATACCTATTCACATATACCTATTCAACTACCAAACAAGAAAGACAAATAATAAATAACATATATATATTCCATTATGGGTGGGTTCATAGATAATATTTTCAAAAGAACCACAACTGCTGGATTAACCGGTAGAAAATTACGTGCAGCAGTCACTATTACTGCCACACTTGGGTTTTCACTTTTCGGATATGATCAAGGTTTAATGGCCGGATTAATTTCTGCTGAACAATTCAATTGGGAATTCCCTGCTACTAAAGATAATAGTGTTATCCAAGGTGCTGTTACTGCATCTTATGAATTGGGATGTTTCTTTGGTGCTATTTTTGCTTTACTTAGAGGTGATGCTTTAGGTAGAAAACCAATTATTTTCTTTGGTGCTACTATTATTATTCTTGGTACAATTATTTCCGTTACTCCATTTAGACCACATTGGCCATTAGGTCAATTTGTGGTTGGTAGAGTCATCACTGGTATTGGTAATGGTATGAATACTGCTACTATTCCAGTGTGGCAATCAGAAATGTCAAAACCAGAAAATAGAGGTAAATTGGTCAATTTAGAAGGTGCCGTTGTGGCATTTGGTACTTTTATTGCTTATTGGTTAGATTTTGGGTTATCTTATGTTGATTCTTCAGTTTCTTGGAGATTCCCAGTTGCTTTCCAAATTTTCTTTGCCTTATGGGTTATTTTTGGAATTATTCAATTGCCTGAATCTCCTCGTTGGTTGATTTCTAAAGATAGAAAACCAGAAGCTTTTGAAGTTTTAGCTGCTTTAAATGATACTACTCCAGATGATGATGCTATTGTTGCTGAAGCTAGTGTTATTATTGACGCCGTTAGAAGAAACGCTAAAGTCCAAGCTGGTTTCAAAGATTTGTTTACTGGTGGTAAAACTGCTCATTTCCAAAGAATGCTTATTGGGTCATCAACCCAATTTTTCCAACAATTCACTGGTTGTAATGCTGCTATTTATTATTCCACTTTGTTGTTCTACGAAACCGTTTTCCATCATACTAAATACCGTTTATCAATGATTTTGGGTGGGGTGTTTGCTACTATTTATGCTTTAGCCACTCTTCCATCATTCTTTTTAATTGATACTTTGGGTAGAAGAAATTTGTTTTTAATTGGTGCAATTGGTCAAGGGATTTCATTCCTTATTTCATTTGCTTGTTTGATTAACCCAACTGAACAAAATGCTAAAGGTGCTGCCGTTGGTATTTATTTGTTTATTGTTTTCTTTGCCTTCACCATTTTACCATTACCATGGATTTACCCACCAGAAATTAATCCATTGAGAACAAGAACTACTGCTTCTGCCGTTTCCACTTGTACCAATTGGTTAACCAATTTCGCCGTTGTTATGTTTACTCCACCATTTATTTCTGCTAGTGGTTGGGGTTGTTATCTTTATTTTGCCGTTATGAATTTCTTGTTTGTTCCAATCATCTTTTTCTTTTATCCAGAAACTGCTGGTAGATCATTAGAAGAAATTGATATTATTTTTGCTAAAGCTTACGTTGAAAAAAGACAACCATGGAGAGTTGCTGCTACTTTACCAAAATTATCATTACAAGAAGTTGAAGATGAATCTAAAAGCTTGGGTCTTTATGATGATGATTTCGAAAAAGATAATTTCGAAACTAAAGAAGATGTTTCTGATGGTACTGCTTCAAACAGTAATGGTGTTTTTGAAAAACCAGAAAATGTTTAAAAGCAAAGGACTATTCCTACTATAAACTTATATGATAAACTATAATTATTAGAGATAGATAGAGAGAGATTTAAATGTTTAGCTTTTTCCACTTTTTATGTTTTATTTATAATATGTATTTTCGAATATAGTTTCAACTTAATTTATATAAATTTTTAATATTCAAATTATAATATTATGGTACTAGGTTGACTTATTATGTTAACAGGTAGAAAGAAGGGTTATACAATAGTGGTTGTAATGGTGCTGAAAGGATCACTAATTACTCAAATTAACGGATCTCCCCATACTACGATTTTTTTTTGCTCAGTTATAAATTGCCACAACCCTTAAGTCTCTCCCTCTTTTTTTATCGCCACCACCACCACCACCATAACTGCTATGACATTATCTATATATGATTTAGGAGAAGATATTTTAACATCTCAAATATCCAATTATCTATCGCCAGAAGATATTTTCAAATTTTTCAGTCTTTCCAAAACATTATATTCAATCTATCAAAATTCATCAATAATTTATCAATATTTATATAATAAAAAATTCACTAATAATGAAAACAATTATACTTTATCCCTTCAAGAAAATCTTAATTGGAAACAATTATTTTATTTACGTTGTAATCGCCATCAAAAAGTTTATACATGGGGACAATCTCTGATGGGGAGATTAGGATATAATTTATCCCAAGTACCTATAGAGAATCGATCCGAGAATTTTGGATGGATGATGGTTCATACACCTACTAATATTAATAATTTTAATGATCATATAATTGTTGATATTGTTGCTACGGGTTTCAGTTTTATAATTCTTGCTAATGATGGAGAATTATTTTTTACAGGGAATGATTGGAAACAAAGTCATAATAGAGCTACTCCAGGACCAATTAAAACTCAAGATTATCGTCCAACTCCAGGGACAATGGCATTATATACATTGACAAATAATCAAACTCTTGAACCAATTAGATCACGAAGAAATATCGTTAGAGGAGTTCCACCAATGCCCATGATGAATAGACGATATGCCAATGATGATAGCGATGATAGTAGTGGTGAGAACAGTGATGGTGAAATAATCACACCAGATGCTACGACCACAACTGAATCAACTAGTAGTTCAGTACCACCGTTGGTACCTGCTCCAACTAGTTCTGCTTTACCTCAAGGAAGAAGGAAAATTACTCAACCAGAACCAACACCAACATCAACACCAGCATTGACACATCGTCCTTCTAAAATCAAAGAATCAAACTTTATATCAAGATTATTTTTACCTCCACTACCTCCTAATAGGAAAGACAATTTAGAAAAACGAAAAATCATATCTATTAGTGCTGGTAGAGAACATATTATTGCTTTAGATGATTATAATAACATTTATACATGGGACACTGGATGTCAATCAAATGTTGGAGTTATGCTTGAATTCCCCGGTATTTCTTCTAATTCTTCTAATTTTGGTCGAGTAATGAAAATATCTGCTGGTTGGAATTTATCAGCAGCATTAATTGATAATTATGGATTAATTGTATGGTATACCAGAATAGGTATAACTGAAGAACAATTTCATAATCGAGAATTTATTTCTCAAGCAAAATATTTTATTATTTCATTTACGAAAAACGATATTATTGATTTCACTGTAGGGTCAAATTTTGTCATGTTTATTAGAAAATCCGATGAAAAATTATATCAAACAAGATTCAATGTTCATGAAATTGCCACAAGAGATGATACATCAAATATAACCATTGATGAAATTAAACAATTTACTAATCCAATGGATAATTTTAATCATTGGAAACAGCAACAATCAGAAAATAATAAAGAAAATATTAGGTTTACTAAAGTTACTGGTTGTTTTAATGATTTTTCCGTTTTCACTAATCATGATCAAGTATTATTAGGTAATCTTCATCATTTGGAATATCACGATAATGGGAATGATCAAGGAATGAAACCAATCATTATTGATGAATTACAAGGTAAAAATATTAAAAGAATAGAAATTGGTGATTATCATTATTTAGCATTAACTGCTGATGGGACATTATTGAGTTGGGGCACAGAATCAAGATTTTGTGGATGTTTGGGCTTAGGAAGTAAACAAAGTATTCTTGATCAGTATACTACTACTACTAATACCGAGGATAATGATGAAGTTAAGTTAAGAGGGAATAATTTGGTAGTGCTTAAACCATTACCTGTGAAACCCCCACCATACAAGGGGAAATGGGTGTGTATTGCAGCCAGTGGTTGGCATTCTGGTGGTATATATGTGCCTACATAGGATAAGATAGGATAAGTATTTAGTTAGTTAAAAAAATCTATATATTAATATCATTATCATTATCATATCTATTATTGTTGTTGTTGTGACGACGATGAGTAGATAACTGTCTAGATATTAGGTGCTGTATACGACCGACCGAAAAAGATGCGCCAATGATGATCTCACATAGAGATAGATACTATAAAATGGTACACAAAAGAGAGCGAGGCATGAAACAATTCAACTCATCGTTAAACAAGAATAGTGGTATTTAATTGCATCCATTGTTTAACTTTGGGGAGGGAAGGAGGTAGGAACAGAGCCAGAGGTGGGGGGCCGGGTCATGCATTTTTTCTCGTTTAATTTCTTAAATTCAAGTGTTTGAGCACTTAATTATAGTAATCTAATTGTACCAATATCTTTTAGTATACTAGAGGACTTAAATTAAACACCTGCACCAATCACTAATGTTGTAATATAATCACAATAAAATAGTTATTACGGTGGTGGTAGAAGTAGTATATTTAATTTTCAATTAATTGATTCTTTTTGGCTGGGGGTTGTTTCGCCCTAACAGAGAGATAGAGACAGTGAGAAAGACAGACAAAAGAATGAGAAGGAAAATTCTTTACAATTTTTTTTTGCCTTCCTCAAACAAACAACAAAAAAATCTTCTTTTCTTTCTTTCATTGATTGTTGTTTGTTGTCATTTTCAATACTTATATATATATAACTTGTCATTCCAATTCCTAAAGTATTTATATATTTATCTTATCCACTTTCTTTTTTCAATTTCAATTTCATTTTCCTTTTTTTAGTTAATTTCATCACTAATCAATATCTTATTGATTGATATATTATATCCTAATATTAATCTTAATCTATATCCCCACCTCCACCTCGCCCCACTTACATTTTAATTAATAATGACTGACGTTTCACCAAATTCGAAAATTGAACATTTAACACCAGATAATATAACCGTGACTGCTCCATCAGAACCTCCATTTTCATCATCTTCTTCAACATCAGCCTCAGCTTCAACACCTACACCTATAGCAGAAGAAAAACTTTCTACACCTATTCCAACCCCACTGCCTTCTCATAGAAGAGGTAGTAGTATAGGTAGTTCCACTTCACCTTCTTCTTCTACTCGTAATAGAAGCAATAGTAATAGTGCGAATGCATTAACCCCAACTCCATCTCATCATCAACCAGCACATTCAATAACTAGACAACGGAGATCATCTTCATTGATTCAACATTTGGAACCAGATACTTTAGACACCAAGATTGATCAAGCATTGAATCCTAATGTCAATGCCAATTGGGTTCATCAAAAAGGTGCATGGGTGATTCATGTTGTTATTATCATATTAGTGAAAATGATTTTCAATTTTATTAGTGTTTTAAATAATGATTGGAAATGGACATTAACTAATTTGACTTATAATATTGGATCCTACATTATGTTTCATCAAGTTAAAGGAACTCCATTTGAATTTAATAGTGGAGCTTATGATAATTTAACCATGTGGGAACAAATTGATAATGGTGATCAATATACTCCTTCCAAAAAATTCTTAATGTTGGTCCCCATTGGATTATTTTTAATCAGTACTCATTATTCAAGTTATAATTTGAATTTATTTATTTTAAATGGACTTAGTTGTCTTTGTGTGGTTGTTCCTAAATTAGCTTTTGCTCATAGATTAAGAGTGACGTTATATTGAATTGAAAAAAATAAGAATAAATTTGAACAAAAACTTTTGGGACATTTGAATAAATTATTACTATTATTATTAATTTGAATTTAATTGAGAAAACAACTAGGAAAACGAAAAAGCATGGACAAAAAAAACAAACTATTAGAGATATAATGAACTTAATATATGGGTGATCATATAGAAGGGGAATTACTAGTAGTTTTGATC
>OKKB01000270.1_pt1 | contig 18803 bp, 9 predicted proteins | sample 1613931 | NCBI WGS metagenome assembly OKKB01 (sample SAMN04436893, study PRJEB24849) | human gut metagenome | biome: human gut; feature: NICU; material: stool | host: Homo sapiens | place: USA: Saint Louis, MO | collected 2012-02-08
CATTATATTCTTTCACATCCAAATTTATCATTTCTAATATTTTCATATTTAATAATTGTCTTGTTAAATTTTTATAATGAGCAACATACGAATCAATGTCATAAAAAAAGGATTTACTACCAAAATTGGTTTTGATATTCACTTTGGTTGTCTTGGCTTTATCATTTGTCTTTTGATCACTAACATTATTCAAACTACGGTTAATTTCATTTATTCTAAATCCAATCATAGGATACATTGCCTCCTCATCAATTTTTCCATTGTCAGTAGTACTAGTCTTGTTGTTATTATTATCATTGCTATTGTTACTATTATTGTTATTATTGTTGGAAGTCTTATCTCCATCAGAATTACCATTTAATTCAGTATCAGTAATCACTCGAGCTAAAACACCATTCAATGTAATAAATATTGATTTGTCAATAAAATTGACCCCCATCCCAATGATATCAGTTTTGTAAACTCTCTCATCCCGACAATCTTTGACTAATTTGGTTTTCAAAGGAATATCAATGTTGATTTTACCTGCTACTCCTCCACCACCTGCCGTTGTTGTTGCAGTAGAATCATATTCTGATCGATTACTCAATCGTCGATTCATGTTTAATATCTGTGCTCTATGCATCGACGATGAAGCTGACGCTGAACTTGCTCCAAACTCACCACTAATTGAGTTTATTGAATTATACAATGTTGAATCTTCTAAATTTATTGCAACACTACCACGTAATTCACCTGGTCTGGCAGTTAAATATTTCTTAGTTTCAATATCACCAATGGATTCTTCCTCCTCTAATGAGTCATTAGCAAATAAATCTGATTTGATATTTTCTAAATCTACTCGTCCTGATAATATTGAGCCAGTATTATTGTTGCCATTGCCGTTGTTGTTGCTGCCACTATTATTGTCATGATGATGATGATTATGTAATGAATTTGGTGAAGTTGTTGGTGACGGTTCAAAATTGATTAATCTCTTGATAAACCCTAAAGACAACATCATACTGTTGTTTGAATTTATTGAGGAATCATTCATTTGTATAATTGAATTGAAATTTGTCAGCTCAGTAACTACTTGTTCAATTTCAACCTCATAATAAAATATTCCAACAGACGAAATAATTGCCTTGTCAGTAATTAAATTATAATATCTAGATTGTCGTTGTTTCCGCGAAATTTCATCATCAATATCAATAGCAATGTCGTCATGGCTTTCATCATGTTGATACAAATTGGAACCATCACCATTTTTAGCACCAGATGATGATGCAGAATTGGGAGAAGTATCTATTGACATTTTGATATTAGAAAACCCTTGATCATCTTGGATTACTAAATTATAATGTTTTTCTAAATGACTCAAATAACGATTGGGTATTAATGGAATCCAAGTAATTGGCAAGGTATAATTGAAAAACTCATCATTACCAAAATCAATAAAACTTGGTGGGTAGTTGTATCTATCATTGATGTGACAATTGGTCAGTAAAATCAAATCTTTTAAGGACATACTAAGATACTTTTTATATTGCGATGGTATACCACTCAATTGATTAAATTCAACTTCTCCAATTTTGTTATTCCCATTACTAAATACCGATTTCGGTAATTTATAATTATTGCTGTCATCCTTGTTGTTTCTTCGAAGAGCATCAACTAGCATCAACTGCACATCACCACTATCACTTCCATCACCAATTTTAGATTCATCTCTAGAATTACTATCACCATTATCATCGTCATTGTCATCGCTACTAATTAATCGACGTTTAAAAGTATCAAACATGTCATAAATGTAGTCATCATTATCATTACCATTAAGAAATTCCATTGGGTTGTCACCAAGAACTCCAAGGATACTCAATTTATAAATTAATTTCATTTTTATAATTTCATTCAAATAAGGATCTTTGGTGAATTTCCGTTTGCGTTTATTATTACCTTCTCCTTGATCTTGTTGTTGTTCTTTGAAATGATTGTAGTAATTTTTGGAATCAGTCAGAATAACATTAAGTAATCCCATTTGTTGGTTTTTGGCAAATAATTGTTTTTGTAAGTTTGATCCATAATTCGAATTCAACAAATATGGTGGAATCACATAACACAATGATGGAATGGTAGAGCCACCAGAACTGTTACTATTATCTGACATATTCCTTGTTTCTCAATATTGGTAATTATCTAAATTCAAAAAAATGATGGCTGTGTTAATAAAAAAGGTTGAGGGGGGGTATGGATAGTCAATGAAGATTGGCTTTGTTGGGGGGTCGAGTTTTAAAAGCTGTAGGTTCTGTTTCTGGTGGTGTCGTTGACTAGTGGGAATGGTAGTGCAAATTGTATAATTTTTGGTGCTTACTCCAAATTAATGCTTGAAAAAAATCCAATCTCATCTATCTCTAAACTAAATCACTAATCCATTATCAACCCAGTCATGACAGATCACCTAATTGCTAAAGTACAAGAACATGTACCTAACATTCCATTGAAAATAATATCACAAGGTGCAGAAGCACTAGTTTTTGAAACATCAGTTCACCCGTACTACAACTACAATTCGAGTGAAAAACACCATGAGTCACCTTCTTTGCACAATCATACAACATTTATAATAAAATATCGTCCCACGAAACCCTATCGTCACCCTAAAATAGATTTGCAAATTAATAAATCACGAACTATTGGTGAAGTTAAGTTTATGTATAAACTCTCCAAACTAAACATTGCCTGTCCTAATATCATTCTGACAGATTTTAATAACGGTATCATATGGATGGAATGTCTTGGATCGAAATTGCCAAATGGCACAATAAGTTCATTTAAAAATTGGTTATGGTATTTAGAAAGTCAAGTGAAAGAGGATCCCAGTATAAACCTCCATGACGATGACCAAGTCGAATTGGTTTGTCAAAAAGTTGGACAATTGATAGGTCGATTGCATTTGAACGATATGATTCATGGCGATTTAACTTCATCAAACATAATTTTAACAGAGGTGGATACTAAGAAAAATGATGACGCAGATGCCAATAATAGTTCAGTTTATTTTGAACCGGCGTTGATTGATTTTGGTTTATCTTCATTTTCAGGATTAGCAGAAGATAAGGCTGTTGATCTATATGTTTTGGAGAGAGCAATTCTAAGTACCCATTCAAACTATGCCGATAAACTTAATGGCTGGCTATTAGAAGGATACCAACAAATCCATGATTCTATTGAATTCAATAAAACCAAACAACAATTAGGTAAACTGAAATTAAAAGATACGATTAAAAGACTAGAAGATGTCCGTTTAAGAGGAAGAAAAAGAAGTATGTTGGGTTGAAAAACAAGTATAAATTTTATAGACTTTTGCAAAACAATATACAAATGCATACATATACAACTCAAAAGGCGACACTTTCGAGGATTTCTCGATCAAATATTGTATCAAAGCATTTGTAACATTTATCACCAAAAATAGCCCGCTCTGTTGTTTCTCTGTCCCAACACTTTTTCAAAATTGATATCAAGTTGTCAGCAACTATTTGCGAAAGATTATTTTTCAAGTTAGACAATTTATAACACAATAAATCTTGTTGAGGCTTGTTAATTATGGCTACTCCGCAAAAGAATAAACTGGCAATACAAATTGACGATGAGTAGTTATCTTGAGGAATGTATAGACTTAGTTCTTCTAATATAATCGAGACCAGGTGTTGAATTTCGGGTAAATAAGCTGGGATCTTTGGATTTATTAATTTAGCAGCCAATATTTTACAAGCATGGATTGTAATTATCGAGACAGCAAGGTTGCTTCTTAATACTGAGTAGGACAATTGTTCTCCAGTATGTGACGTTACCATTGTTTTCGAACCTAATGGAAATATTTTCAATAGTTGATTTAATTTCAAAACATTATCTTTCTCAACTTGGTCTATTTCTTGATCATTTAGTGCCAATATCAATTCCCAAAATGTTTCATCATTCGTGTAGTGAGAATTATCATCCGCATCACCATCAAATTCGTAATGGCTACGCAATAGATATATTAATTTCGCCAATGTTTGAAAACTATTTCTCGCTGCCCCCAACACTGGATTATTCATCCATTTAACTTCACAATTTTGGACAATTGGCGCATCAAACCAGTTTTCGATATCTGGGAAAAATGAGTATGGCGAAGGAAGACTGGCATAATCTTGCTTACCACAAGTTAAAAGTGAGCAAGTATAATTGAATAAAAAGCTATCGATCAACAATCGTTCCACTGGAGTAATCAGGGATAATAAGGGCAGGGCGTTCCCTAAACTTTGAGATTGTCTCTTTTTGTCGATTCGCCGTTTGATTAAATTATAGACAAATGAAACATGTTTGGTACAGCGAGAACCATTCAACCCATTGGCTCGATCACGCAAACACAAACTTAAACCAGCAGTCATTAACCAATCACTATCCAAATCAATTGAATTGGTTGAAATCGCCAGCATTAACGACTTAACAGCCAAATTGTATTTAATTTCTGATAATTCACGATATTTTTGCGACAATTGCGCATTGTCATTTATTTGCAACTGTTGTGATGACTGTTCGTGTAATGGGTCAACTTTCAGGTTCTGATGCAAACATGCTAGATATGTTGCTCCACAACTTAAATACACATCAATCAAAATTGATGACTCTAACACTAAGTTGACCCATACATTTGGTGGACTCAATGAAGGATGAGCATGTGGTAAAGAAACCTGTTGCATAAAGTCGCGAGCACAATGGACATACAACTCGGCATCTTGTGGAGATAACTCAATATTAGGAATATATTTGCCAAATAGATGTAAGTTTGTCACTGGTCCAGCAAATACCCAAGATAGAGCATTGTCTGGGTGATCAACCTCAATTGTTTTATGCTCTGCTGCTTGATTATCATTGTGCGTCAATAATGAGAGGGATGTCGAGGGTGTTGATGATAGGCTCTTTATTGGTGATTGAGTAACTATTTCCACGCTTTCATAACTAGTTGAATTTCCTAGTTTGGTGTCAATTACTTCTTTCTCAACATTTTCGGTATCAACCGTTTCTCCAATAGCTGGTATCCCGTTGTTTTTTCGATTAGAATTTGATACATCAAGGGACGACGTATTCAAGAGAAATACACCAAATAAATCTTGGGGTACTTTTTGCGATTTCAAATTGGTCGAGATTTTCTTTCTTTTGTAATGAAGAGGCACTAGTTCATCATATTGGAAAGTTTCAAGTTTGAAATTCAACGGTAATGCTTCATTCCATTGTGATGGATATTGACATTTCAATTTATTTCGAATACAGTTTTCGCAATTTGGTTGATGTTCATCACATTTCTTTTTCCGTTTACGACAGGTGAAACACCCTGTACGAACTCGGTTATGTTTGCGTCTCTTGGGATTTGGATTTCGTATTTGTTGTTGTTGTTGATCTAAGGATAGTAGTGGATCGATATCATCGTTATTCGTTGATATTTCTGAATTCATTTTGGCGGGGTATAGTCCATTTCCTGTTGATATTAACGGATTGTATTGTATAAAATAAATTCAGCCTTCAGTGGTTAGCAATTTTCAAACTGGTAAATATACTAAAGAAATGAATTTGCTGTTAACTAGTGAAGAAGTGGAAGTGGAAACGGAGTTGGTGAAATATAATAAATGCTTATCAATCTGTTCCAACGGCAATGCAGCGACTTTCCTAACTGGGTAAGTCGTTGCGCTTTTTCGGACAATAGAAGCTTCCCAGTGGCAGAAGCTCCAAAAATACAATCAAATCTTGATACATATAGTATCCACAATACATACTCAATAAGTCCGTTTCAACAATTCTAGAATAAAAACAGTAGAGGTCAGAGTAGCAGAAGATGTGGTCTAAGCACAATTACTATAAAACTTAATAATCCAGCTTGTTAGGAGTCTGCGACAAATTTTTTTATTTTTTTTTGAATAGATGCGTGTGAGCGTATATGAGCGTTTATAGTCGTGTAGTATGGTTAACATATATATTACTACTATAACGTGTTGTAATTGGGTTCTTGCCTACCTCGTCCGCCCTCTATACCTGACCCAAATTACACCTGGGGAAATCTACTTATTTATATACTATTATTCTCGACATTTCGCACCACGTTTACTGCCCGGCGTCACCGGCTCCCCGCTCTCTGCTCTGATATTTCCGGGTACATTGCATTTTCCCGTTGTCGTAGGATATTCATCCTTGGCACTACCTAACGCAGTCTAGGTGTGTCTCTTCATTTTTTTTCACTGCTATTGATTTTTCATTCTTAATTACCAATACCGGTCTAGCCAAACAAATGTTCAGGTCAATCATTCAGTCAAGACGTCAATTAGTTCAATTGCGTAACTTATCAAAATATGCTCGCAATCCACAGATATTTATCCATGAAGATACGCTAACTCCACAATTGTACAAGTTTTCTCTATCGAAATCACCACTGGCATTACATATGGGAACATCTTTGTCTTTAAACCCTACAGCAGCAAACTTTAAAGCTAACAACGAATTTATTAAATTATTGGACTCTACATTACATGATAGTATTCATGATGATTTCACATATATAATGGAAGCTAGTACTAATGCTAGTTCGTTTATGCCAATATATGATATGAGAGAAATCCCACGTTATGCTAGAACCCCATATATCGAAGATGTCTTTGGTTATGTGCAAGTTGATGACAAGGGTAGCATGATTCCTAATAGTTACCAAAAAAATGAAATGTATCAAATATGTAGTGGGAAGACTGGTTTACCAGTATTCAGCGAATTTTTGTTCGAAACTTTACAAGAAAAATGTGAAAGATCGTCCTAAGTATAAGCATATTTTGGCAAAGGTTTATATTTATTTCAAAAAATGTATATATCAAAAGCAACAAAGACTCAAATTTTCTCTATTTCTCTACAATATTTTTAATAAACTTAATCACATCGGCCAATTCTTCTTCACTGGCACTATGAGCCACACCTTCATAAGTATTGAATTTCAAATTCTTGAATCCCAATTGCTTGTACAATTCACTGGTTTGTTTACCATAATCGTAATTAATCACAGGATCAACAGTACCATGTCCTTGGAAAATTGGGGTATCAAAATTGACTCCTGGGTTTTTATTGTAACGATCGGTGATTTCATTTCTAACAGGGCAAAATCCTGATAAAGCAACACAGCCACCAATTTTGGTATCCAAGAGAGCTAATGTTGCCAATGAAATGGCAGCTCCTTGAGAAAACCCTCCAATAATAATCTTTTCCAATGGGATGTTGAACTTGTTGTGCTGTTCGAGTATAAATTCTTTCAAGACTTCACATGATTTGAAAAACCCTGTGACATCTTGTTTAGCATGAGGATTACCAAGTTCGTAAATATCAAACCATGCTGGCATGGCAAATCCATTATTTATTGTGACAGGGATTTTTGGTGCGTTTGGAAATACATAATTGATTGGGTCGTTGATTAATTTAGATTGACTAACCAATTGAGGTAACCAAGACCATCCATCTCCACTATCACCTAATCCATGAAGAAAAATCACTGCAGCTTTGGCCAGTGACCCATTGGCAGGAATTCTAATAGCCGATACACTCATTGATTCTGTTGTTTCTGTAAGCCTTGTTGTAAAAGGATTCTTTGTAGCTCCTGTGTTTTTGCCTTGAATTGAGGATGATGCCGATGAAGAAGTATTAAATGAAAGTTGCTGGAAGACAATACCAACTATGAGAAATACCGCTGCCAGAATTATAATTATTACACGACCCCACGATGTAGTTTTTTTATTGGTACTAGTGCCAAGTGCCATAATATGTATATAAATTACTGCTTAATTGGTGCTAGGGGTGAGCTCTCTTAAATGAAGCAGTTTTTCAATTTGACAATCCAATAAACACGAGAGAATGTGTCATCGTTTATATGGGATTGTTTGTAAGTTATTCGCAAAACTTTGAACCCGACAAAGCCCGAAGGTAGTCAACATATCCACGGGTAGCTCTTGTAAGTTTTATATATTTAAATCAAGTTTACCTTGTGATAGATTGATAACTACAAGAAAGGTTCCCATAAAATCTTCAACAATAAGATATTGATTATATTAGACCTTATTATAGCCATTCCATATAACTTAGAGCTACCACGAAACTCGTCCCATTTTCACTGCGCGTAAAGATTATTTTAAACCTTTGTTTTCTTGAGCCTGACATTTCATTAATTCTCTCTCACACGTCATTAGCTTTTTTCAATTTTCCACCTACAATTCACTCCAGTACGTCGTTTGAACAAAGTGATTCAAATAACCACACGCATACTTAATTATCTACCTTCCACTAGTAATCACATTTCTTACTTGATTTATTTATGGATGCAATTTTAGCTAATTTACCACCTATAACCAAAGGTTGGTGTATAGCAATTTTGTCAACGGCAACCTTACTTTCAGCAAATCGACTCAAATTGGTTAATTTATTATTTGTCCCCGATAAAGCATTGACTACCGAACCATGGCGATTAATAACGTCATTTTGTACATTCAGATCATTATCAATTGAATTATTTCTAGAAGTGTTTTATGTTGCTAGTTCTTGTGGACAATTAGAATCGAGATTCACAACCGAATTATCCCTTTTCCCAACCCGTATAATTGATCAATTCAATCAACAAGACAGAAACGCTCAAAATCAACATCAAGAACAAGGTGACAATCAAAGACAAGGACAAAGACAAGGACAAGGCCAAATCCTGCAATTGGAATTATTGAGGAGTTTTATTGATCGTAACAAGTCGATTGATTTTTTATATTATGTGGGTCAAATTTTTTTATCAATAATATTTGTTGCCAGTTTAATCCATTATAAATTACAATTTGTTATACTTAATTTAGGACAAATCTTATCTCATTTGATTATTTATATTGATACTCAAAAGACACCTAATGAATTAATCAATGTCATGGGGTTGTTTACCATGAAGAAATCCTATTATCCATGGTTAGTAGCAATTGTCACTATCATATTAAACCATAGTGGTGGTGGTCTTTTAGATGCTAATAATATTTTCAATTCACCGTTAGTATGGACTTATATTGTGGCTACTGGATTAGGACATTTTTGGTGGATGGTAAGGGATGTTTTATTATCATCAATTCATTATGATTCAAATGATCGAAGAAGATTATTGAAACAGAAATTATTAAATCGTCATGGAATTATAAAATTCGATATTATTAGAGAAGGATTAATTTGGTTATTATTGCCACCTTGGTATTGGGTGGTTCTCTCAAGGATAAAACAAAGAAGGACATAAAACTGTTTGGTAGAAATTAGAGATAAATATGTATAGTTTATGTTAGCATTTGTCTATTACAATAAACTAACTCCAAAAGTAAACCACTAGTAGTGCTTAATAGATAATAAAGATTGGTTAGCTATTACGAGAATTCCTTTAACTCTATTAAAACAAACATATACATAATATGAACAATATGAATAATAATAATAATAACAACCTATTTAAAACAAATCTATCTGTACTTATTATATACACTCACATATTCTTATTTGGAAACACTAACATCTTTAAGTTTTTCTATTTGAGCAGCTAAAATATCAGGCACTTCGACTTCTTCAGCTTCAGCTATACTTGATTTAGAAGTAGAGCTAACACCAGAAGGTTTCTTTTCGGTTGTATCATTTTCCTTCTTGTCACTTGGTGTCATGACCAAATCAGCAAAATTCAATCTTGAACCTTTATCATCTTCATTGACATCTTGTGCAGTTTCATTCCATTCAGCCAATTCCATAGCATGTTCTCTTTCAATGGCATATTTGACTGCTTCCAACACGTCATTACACAAATGTTTAGGTTTATATTTTGGTTCAGTTCCGGCTTGATAAACCCCAGTTTTAACTAAAATTGAATGCCAAGATGCATCATGAGAATTGGCAAATCTGATATCAGATTCTGGAGTGTCACCAACAAAATAAACTGTAGAAGCTGGTGGCAATTCCAAAGTGATTTTATCTGGCTTACCAACATCAGCAATTTTACCGACATCTTTAAGAGCCTTCTTTGCGGTGGAAGAACCTCCGTTAACTGTATCATCATCTTCTTCATCATCTTCACTATCTGACCAATTGTAATTTTCCAATTTAGCTTGATTAATAATTTCTTCTCCATCTTCATTGATCAAAATATCGGCATCATTGGCATTTGGATCATTGACTGACAACTTCTTCAAGTGTTCATCCAAAACCCCTTGTCTCCAATGACTCAACACTTTATTGGCAAATTTAAATGTACCCTTCTGTGGTTTCCCAAAACGATTCACTTTCAATTCTTTACCAGTATGTTCACGATACAATGCAGCAATTGAAACTTGTAATGCACCCATACCATATCTTGACAATTTATAATTGGTTGCCCAAATGAAATCGGAATGAGCAAAATAAATTTGTGGACCTTCATCAAAAGTTTTTGATTGAGTACCCATCACTCCATTCACTGATAATAACAATTCCAAAATAATTTGTTGATCAGCAGCCCAATTTCTTGAATCAGCAAACACCATAATTGCATCAATTGGGATTTTGTGGAAATCAACATCTTTAGTACAAACTCTTTCTTCTTCAGTTAAATCATGATAAGGAGAAACAGCAGGGTTCCATTTCATAATATCTAATGGTGTATAAACATTCTTGAACCCATAAGATTCAGCAACGTTACGACAAACATTACCAACACCACCAACAACCAACACATTCTTATAAACATCAACCAAATCCTTCATTGGAGTATGCCCTTGAATGATTTGTTCTTTAGTGATTGTACAGTTTAATCTCTTGGATAAATCATCAGCACGTTGTTGTTCTGGTTTTCCACCACCATTAGTGACAAATATCGAAGGCACCTTGATATGATACTTGTTTTCACCATTTAAAAGTTTCATGGCTTCCACGGCTTGAGGAATAGTATCTGGACCTCTTAATATGACACCATCGATATCAAAACAAAAGGCATATGAAGCAACACGTTCATGATCAATGATTTCCTTCTTCTTACGCTTGATTATAGATGCGTTTCTTGATAATTTAGCTAATGAATCGACTTTTTTCAAATTAGCTGAAGATGAATTTTTTTTCGAAAGTGAAGTTGAGGAAGATAATTTGGTTAATCCATTTTGCCATTGATTTAAATCGGACAACGACAAAGATGAGACTCTATGTTTTCGAACCAGCGGAGTTAATTCATCAATACCATCATTATTTAAATATGATTGAAATTGAGCACCACCATCTTCTTCAACAACAACAGAGTTTTTTGAATCGTTATTTGATTGTTCTTTAGTCATGATTGTGTGTATAAGTAAGTTATTCTTAGTTTTGATAAGTTTATGTATAAATTAGGAAAGAATAAATTATAAGAAAAATATGAAAAGAGAAAATAGAAAAAAGAGAAAAAAGAGAAGCAAGAACAACAAGAACAACAAGGGAAAGGGAAATGGGAAATTAACTTGTATTTATATGTTGTGGAGGGAAAGAGAGGTGGGGCGGGACGGGGAACGGAGAATAAGAGTCAAAGAGTGAAATCAATTACGTATGATGATTTTGCTTTTTTGGATTTAGATTTTGTCTCAATTTATTACTTTTTTGTGTAATATTGGACAAGGTATTAATGTATGAGTGTATAAGAGTGTCAGTCGGTCAGTGCGCGTGTCTGCGTGTCTGTTTGCGTGTATTTTTGTCATAAAATTAACAATTGTATCCTTTTTGTTTCGTTCTTCTTCTACTTGACGTCATAAATCACGTTCTGCCATAAACAAACTGCTGAAAATAATATCTTGGCTACTACCAGGTTATTCTTTGTCACCATTGTTAGAAAAGTCCTTCTTGATTTGTATATACTACCACATCAAATCAACTTATCAATTTAATAACTAACTTTTGAGACAAAATAAGTCGATCTTAAACTAATTTCTCAATTTGGCAATTCCAAAGTCCAGTCCGAAAGAGACACAGAAATAAAAAAAATTAATTAATTGTGAGCGAGAATTAACCATGGCAAGAAAGACCCAACTTTTAGTTTGGTGTATTTACGATATAATTGCTACGAATAATTTATTCAATTCTTGTCACCGGAGTTTCATTTTCGTGTTATTATCATCATCAATCATTTGTAAACATAACTACTGAGTTACATTGCAAATAGACATTACATGATTGGTTGCTGGTAGTACTTATAAAGAAGGTGTCGTTCAGTATCAAATTAAGCCACCCAAATAAAAAGAATGTAGGTACACCAGATTAAAGGGTGAAACCCCCGACATAAAAACGTATGACATTTATAAGTTTTGATTTAGATTATTTACTTGGTTTTTTTTTTTTTGTTTTGTTTCGTATTGTTTTAATAATACAAATGATGCAGTAGCAACTAGAATATTCCAAGTGGCAATTCTAATAATAAATTTCACTTACCATTAGCAATCAATTGCGATGGCAATTGCTATTGTGTTTTAGTCCTCGAGACGATTCATTTACTCGGAACTCCTAACAGTTTCTTGCTTTGTGTGCCAATATCTGTGGCATCAGGGCCGTAAAATAAATCCGAAAGCAATACCAAAATAATCCGATGATATATAATTGCTGTGGTCTGTTATACAAACATGTTGTTCTTCTTGATTTGAAGGTCAACATTTGCGCCTACATGTATGTTTATTTTTGACATTGAAAGTCTCAAATATAAAACGCCACGTTGGGATGCATAATCTTGAATGAGAATGGCAGCAAGAAAGTTCTCAAGAATAACTCTTTGATATCACACTTTCTCGTTTCTATTTCTCATCAAATAGTCTAGGAAATGAAACTTTAATTTCTAAACATCTGAAAAGCCATTGTCTTGCCAATTAATCTATGCGTTGTATCCCTTGCATACAAACACAGGGAAGAGTCTGTCTCGAGACTTTGCATATGACAATTTATGAGGGTGTTACTCCTCGGTTGTAGTGAGGGTGCAATCCTGGTTATCTAGCCTTACACTTATGGAACTAAACTGAGTGAATAAGCTCTTTTTTGTTGTTTGCCTCGCCCCAGCCATGTTGTCCCTCCACCGCCACCGCCTGCGGCCATTTTATTTTTTCGCAGTATCACTAACTAACTAAAAGTTTGCCTAAATAGGAAAGAGGGATTTAACGAATTTAGCCGTCATCTTTCTCAGCCACGTCTCGATGTTTCAAGACTTGTCGTGTTGTTGTTTCTGAATTAGCCACACACATTAGTTTGATTTCCTGGTAATTAATGGTTTGCAGCACTTTTGTAGTGTTTGGTATTTATCAAAGAGGTTTGAATAATTGTTGTTTGAGGTATTGGAATAAAAGCCAATTTGACAAGACGATTTATTCTCTTTCTTGCTTTAATTGTTGACTTTACTACAAGTCGGTGCTCTTACCCCTATCTTGATATCACTCTACTTTGAATTTTCAATTAAATATTATCTGTCTACACTAAAGGTGTCATTGCTCTTGCCCCCCCCTTCTCCTTTCCCAACTTTAGATATACTTTGACACATGCTGATCGTGATCACCTTACAATGCTGTGATACGCTATAATTTATTTGACTTTTTTTTATTATAATTAGTTCAATTCGCTAACAGTGCATAATTTTACTTCCAACCACCAAGTTTCTAGTAATAAAACGAATCAAAACTGTTTTAATTCTCTATTATGGGGGGACCAAAAAAAAAAAATAGAATAGAAAATCACACACTTTAAAAAAAAAGTTTAAGGAACCAAAAAAATTTAAACAGTGAAAAAAGAAAAGACAAAAATTTTTTTTCTTCTCTCTATATAGTCCCTTTCACACCCTCCTCTCATATATATTACGATACTTTTCTTTTTTAAAAGAGAAATACAATATCTTTTTACATATCCTTTTTTTTAAATAAAAAAAACCAATTGTTATCATAAATTAAGCTTTTAGTGTTAATTTTAGTTTGAGATTTACAATCTTTGAATCAAAATGGTAGATAGACTAGAAACCACCGGACCTGTAACCACGACAATGACGACGACGACAATCGCCTCACCACAACCACAACCACTACAAAATTCAACCATTATCAATGCTTCACCCAGATCAGATGTAAACAAAATTCATAGTCGAACAAGCACAATTGATACCTCGGCCACTAGCACAATTGATAATAACAAGTTACTAATATCAACGGTATTGTATAAACGATCACGCCATACTCGTCAATGGAAGAAAAAGTGGGTGGTGTTAAGAAAATGTCAATTGAGTTATTATAAAGACTCTAAGGAATACAAACCATTGAAAGTTTATCATGGAGAGGATTTATTGTCATTTAGTATTATTCCTGATCATACTAAGAATCATTTTGCATTATACACTAGTAATAAAGTATTACATTTTAGAGCACCCGATGAAACAACTTTCCATCGGTGGGTAGATACATTAAATGAGTATTTCAATAGTCAAGACAATGAAGACGACGATACACAGCTACTAGATCAGCAACAACAACAAGAAGAAGAAGAAGAGGATAGTTTGAACAAGGAAGAGCCAAGAGTATCTGATGTAGATCCAAGTCCAGAAGAAGATCATGGCTCTCAAGTTTCATCACCTCCTGCTAATAATCAACAAACTTTACCGATCCATTCAATACAAAATAAGCAACAGGCTCAAGTGAGGAGATCAACTTCTTTGACAGATTCAATCAATACTTCCACTGAATTTTCCGATTGCAGTTCCGAAGCATGGTCTACTATAGACTCACCAATCACACCAAGTAATGCTGTAAATATGAATAATGGGTCTTCTTTGTTCAATACATTGGATGTTCCTAACGAAGAAGATGAAAGAAGGAAAATTGAACCTTCTTTGTCTTCCCATCCATCACAACCACCACCACCAATTGAATCAACTAAAAATAAACCACAACTGTCTACACCAAACACTGATTTAGTTGAATCAGTTATAGAACAAGGATATATGACAGTATTAAAGAAAAAATATAATCGTAACCTTACTAAACGAGTTTACTTAGTGTTAACTAACGTGAATTTGAAAGTTTACAAAACACAAGAAGATTATCGTACTGATTCTCAACAACAACAACAACAACAATCATTTGAATTGATTTATAAAAATTACCCTATTAATGATATTTTGGATATTATAGAATTAGACCCCATGACTTCAAAATATCAATGGTGTTTATTAATTATCACTCCATTGAAAAGAATACGATTCTGTTGTCATGATGAAGAAGATATGATGAAATGGTTTTCAGCACTTAAAGCAGTGGTTGTTACTCAAAAAAAGAAACAAAAAGAAATTACCTAATACTGGGACAGTTAATAAGTAAATTTACAGAGTTTTATATATGTATTGTGTAGTTAATGAATGTCAATTATAGTAAGATATAAAAAAAGAAAGAAAGAAAGAAAGACACAATACAAATTAAACCCTGAAAAAGTTAGCAGATGTCAAAACTTTGCATTGACACATAGAAAATATGCAACACAATGCAACGGTGTGTGGGTGTGTATGTGTATGTGTATGTATCTTTAAGGGATGAAGTGGCTGGAGTGACAAAATCTCAAGATCTGGAGAAGTCGATAATATTTTTTTTTTTTTGGTTTTTTTCTTCGTGATTGTTGATGGTTTACACCCTGTTAAAGATTACGGATATCAACTAAGAAAGATATGACAACTTATCATGGCATTGAACAAAACCTATAATGATAATGATAGATCCCATTCTACAATTAATATAAAAGACACTTTTAAATCTGATTTACATAAGAACAATAACAATATTAACAACGATAGTAGTAGAAAAACGATATATAAATTAATCTACAATGAATTAAAAACCAAAAATGACAACAACGGGGCTGAAAATGGTGGTGCTGGTGATGGGAAATGTACCAACGGTAGTAATAATTTTGATATAAATAATGAAACAATCAAAATGATTGAAAGTTTATGTGAATTATTCCCAATGTTTACAATTGATGAATTACGAGATCATCCAACGAATGTTGATCATTCAGAAGATTTAGTGACGGAATTATTTGATGAAGCTACAGCATTAATTCAATCTGAAACGGAAAAGGAAAAGAAAGAAAAAGATTTACTTCTGCAACAATCAAAACAATACATTACAAATGTTGGAACACCAATATATCTGAATGCCGTCTATGAATTACAAGCAATGTTCCCTTCTATTGCAATTAAATCTGTGGAGAAAGTATTACAACAGAATAATAATAATATAGAAGATGCAGCAATTGCATTGTTAGAGTTATCATCAGAAACAACAACAACAACAACGGGCACCACTAGAATTCCACAAAAGCCAGGAGGTAATAATAACAATGAATGGGTTGAAGAGTCTCCTATAGTGGTCAAAGTTTGTCGATTTTTGCAAACAAATTCTAATAATATTTATATTGATAAAGGTGATGTTTTACATTATGTACGGAAAAATGGAGGGGATTATTATAAAACTTTGTATGATGTTGTTATGAACTGCAAATCTATGACGATGTCGAAACAACAGCAACAAAAAGCATGTTCTTCCGGGGTTAATAAAACCCGTGCTCTGAGGAATAGCCGAAAAGTACAACGAGGAGGTGCTAGAGGTTTGGGTGGAAAAAATAGAATACTGCAAGACAAAGAATCCCAGAGAGAAACTTCAATAAACGAAAATGATGCAAAACTAATACCAATACCAAGCAATTATCGATATGATGAGCATTCAATGGAGGCTAAAGAATTATGGAGCTTAGTACCCGTGAATAGTAAATATAGTAATGGGATGGGATCAATACCAAACCAAAAATTCCCAATCAATGAGGTATTTGCCATAAAGGCATTGGAGTTTTTTCAAGGTGACGTATATAAAGTAGTTGAATTGATTTCAGAACTATCATCATCACCAATTTCTTCAAACAAGCAATCAAAACAATTTAATGAGAAACGACAACCTTTTGATGTCAAAATCAATAAGTCTTCTTCTCCTTCATCAACATTAGAGTATCAATCAGACAATGTCAGTTTTAATTCCGATGACGAACAACAACTATTCAATAAATATCTTAAAACAGGGACAGTTGATTTCCATGGATTTACCGTAGTAGAAGCAATGAAATTAGTACCATTAATCCTTAATCATTGGTGGAATCAAGAATTAATTCATCGTCAATCAATTGGTCAATTACAAAAATTTGGGAATTCGGCATCATTAGGATCAGTATTGATAATAACTGGTAGAGGTATTCATTCCACTGGTGGGATTTCTACAATTAAAGCATCAGTTAATCGTTATTTAATTAATAATAATTATATATTTAATCAACCAACTAGTGGTAGTTTTGAAATTACTGGTAAAAGAATGAATAACAAGAAATAAAAAAAATTAAGTACCAAATAATGGTATTCAATCAGGAGAAATTCTAAATACTTTTATAAATACATTTTAATAGACATTACACCATATTAGTGAATTTGAAATTCTAAACTAGTTTAAATAGATGGTTTTATACAGAGATCTTTTTTAATTGCTGTAACTTTTTGCAATCATTGTGAGCAACAAGTGGTTAAACTAAGCGAAAGGGGGTCTAGAATCTATCTACTACATTTCATTGGATATTATTCTTGTTGTTGGAGGAGTGGTGGTGGAAATAGTAGTCAAGTAAACTAATTTAGGTTTGTATTTTGCTACAAATTTTTTTTTTTGCTCAAATTCTAACTAATTTGTTACAAATAATCCAATTTAATAGTTTTAGTAAGGAAGGGAGAGTGTGATTTTGTGATATTACCAACTAATTAATCAAAATCTGAATTAACTTGTTATTGTTAGTTTTAGTCATTTCAGAGATTAAGTTAATTTTGGTCCATTAGTATAAAAGTCGAGAACTTATTGGTTCTTTTCGATTTTTGCCATTTACAGAAAATTTAAGGGAGGGAGGTTTGAAGAGTGCGTGGTACGTGTGCGTGTGGAGCCCAACAAAAATAACTTCTAATCTACTAAACTCCTCCTTCTTTCTCCCCTCTGTGTTCCCCTTTTTTTGGGGAGGGGGAGGCGTTAATAATGAAAAGAAGATTTACACGAATAAGTGACACTGACACTGACACTGGCACATCTATGTCAAAACAAAAAGCCCACATAAACAACTAAATATATATGTATGTTGTATATTTCATTGTATCAAAGACAACACTAACAGGAATATTACATTCTTTGTTGTAGATAGATGGTAATGAAATTCCCTTTCTGGTATTTTATACTGTATGAACTATGTATACTTTTTGTGTTGTCTAATATTATTATTTTTTTTTGACTCCTCTACTATCTCTTCAATGCTTTTACTCTTAGACATATTCCCACATTAACTTTAATAGTAATATTAATATCAAATTACCTGCAGCAACCCTCAGCACCACCAGCACCACCACCAATACTATTATTAATAATGATAAAACTTAATGATATTTTAAATCTTGAGCTAATTTAAAAACCAAAATCTAATAATAAACAATTTAGAGTAAAGAGGACAAAAGTATTTAGATCAATTAAATAGACATTTGGACACTACCCTTATATATGTGTGTCACCATGGTGAACAAAGAGACAAAAGTATTTGCTACAATAAGTATGATAATTTCTATTGTTTCTTGTACTAATACTTTTTTCCACTTTTTTATCTTTATTCTCCATTGAACAAAAATTTTCTCTTATTTTTGTTCAATAAAGACTTTGTTCTTTTACTTGTGT
>OKKB01000271.1_pt1 | contig 18755 bp, 8 predicted proteins | sample 1613931 | NCBI WGS metagenome assembly OKKB01 (sample SAMN04436893, study PRJEB24849) | human gut metagenome | biome: human gut; feature: NICU; material: stool | host: Homo sapiens | place: USA: Saint Louis, MO | collected 2012-02-08
AGAGTGGGAATTAATCAATAATTTATATTCCAGAGTTAAAAAAAAAAAAAAAAGAAGTAGAAATTTAAGAGTTAAAGCCTCTTAATATTTTTTGGTTATGATTTTTGTGATAAAATGAATGGATGAAATGGATACTTTGTCTAACTTCTAATCTATTAAGATTTTGAAAAGAAAAAAATATTTTTGAATATTGCTTGCTTTAGCCATTAGTAGGTAATTATTGCCGAGTAAGTTCTTTAGGGATAAGAAATTACACAAAATTATACTCCCATTTTTTTTCTCTCTCTTTCTAACAAAATCTAAATTATGTGGAAAACTAGTCATCGCAAGAAGATGATTTATACAGTTAGACTTACCATACCCACACACGACCATTTAGTTTTGACGTTAGATTTGATTATTTCTAATATGAATGTTAATCACTGACTGTTTTGAAGGAACTCATCAACTGTTTTCTTTTCTTAATTGTCCCCGTCCCCTACCCACGTGTGTAATTAAAAATCGCAACGGTTAATTAAGCCAAGAATTTGAATTTCAGTACTTATTGGAAATTGCCCAGAAAATATTTATACCCACTGAACGCTTAATCATCCGTCCGCCCATTTGAGCAGTTTAACCAAATCTAGATGGTAAATGAAAATGGTCTAGTTATGACAAAATTGAAATGTAGTACAAAGTTTAATTACAAGGCTACAACATATACAATGTTTCATTTTGGTTATTGACTTTTCATTTTTCCGGGTCATCTGTATTTTCTTTTTGCTGCATATATGACGTATTTCCGAATCATCTATTTTCTTTTGATTGTTCATTCCATTTAATTCTTGGTATATAAGCCTTGTCTTGGTCATAGTCAATAATGGACATAGCCATGGTATACGGCAAAAAAATTAGTAAAGATAAAGTTTATTGTATTGATTTAATCTTGGCTTTTATTCTAATGCAATGTGGTCGGATCTTGCCAAGTTAATTAAATTGATGATTTTGATTAAACTTTTTAATTTGTTAGTAAGATGTTGCAATTAAGAAATGAAAAACTGCTTTCTCAATTTTATACTTTACGCCTTTAAAACGATCTTGGTTTTACATATACTTATAAATTGTATATGGTTATTAGAAGAATAAGTAATTCTTGTTTTTTTTTTTGTCCGAATATTCTTCAAATTTTGCTGAAAATTCAGAATAAATAATTAAGCAAACATTTCAAACCTTGAACTCTTTAATACTATCAATAGTTCTAAACAGAAAGATAGAGTTGCAACTCTCTTGAGTTTAATTTAATACCCTGTTGTCCATTTATGATTGGTTATACCCATCAATCCATATAAAACAAGCCTTACATACTGAAAAGGACTTTGTGAACTGCATCAGATAAATCTCAGAGCTCATAATTATTCAACAAATACAGGTCAATCTAGAGTTTTGTTTGATACTATAATGCTACGTGTACAGGGGTATTATCTTAATAGTTGCAAAAAAAAGTAATCTACTATGGAACACATATTCTATTAGATCAACGCGTAAATCTAAAACGCCAAATAAAACAAAACAAACACGTAAAGCGGAAGGAAAAAAAAAAGAAGACACAGTGGTAAGTTCAACTACACACGACCTTTTATGAGTTGATTTTAAATCAAAAGTGTGAGAGAGAGAGTGGGAAACTAAAAGAAGAAAAAAAATTAAAAGGACAACTCATTCTTCTATTGTTGGTTGGTTTGTTCTATTTTATTATTATATCTTAATTTTTTTTTTTTTTCGTTCAAGATTCTTTTTCAAGATTTTTCATTTTTACAACAACAACAACAACCACCACAACCACAACTATAAACAATTGATATAGCATTATCTTTTAAGATTATTGAATAAAGGTCAATTTATAGCGCCCCCCCTCACTCCACCTCCTACCGTCTTTCTTTCACGCAACTAAAACAAATTTTTATATTTTTATTTTTATTTTTATTTTTATTTTAGTTTCCCATTCAATATGGCAAAGAAACCGGTCACACCCGCTTCTAAAGTTGCTGCAAAACAGGCTGCTGTTAGAAGCAGACACCAAGAAGATGTATTCACACTTGATCCATTGATAGATCCAATATTTCAAAAGGGAGAATTGCGTTCGTATTTGGTAACCGAACCTTCTCCTAGTGTTCTTAAAAAAAGACTGATTCACACCAAAGAATACTGGATGCTTTCAAGTTTATTATTAATTGCTTTCTACGTTAGAATGTATAATTTATCCAATCCAAACTCAGTAGTTTTCGATGAAGTCCATTTTGGTGGGTTTGCCAGAAAATATATTTTGGGTACTTTTTTCATGGATGTACACCCTCCATTGGCTAAAATGCTTTTTGGAGCTGTTGGAGCCATTGGTGGATTCAAAGGTGATTTTGAATTTAAATCAATTGGTGATAAATTTCCTGATTCTACACCTTATATATTTATGAGACAATTCCCAGCATTGTTGGGTGTTGGAACTGTTATCTTGTGCTATTTGACTTTGAGACAATCAGGTGTTAGACCAATTATTGCTTATATAACTACCTTTTTATTGATTATTGAAAACTCCAATGTCACTATTTCAAGATATATTTTGTTAGATTCCCCCTTGATTTTCTTTATTGCTGCTGCTATTTATGCTTGGAAGAAATTTGAAATTCAAATTCCATTCACCTTTGGCTGGTATAGAAGTTTATTGGCAACTGGTATTGCTCTTGGTTTAGCATTGAGTTCCAAATGGGTTGGTTTGTTTACCGTTGCCTGGGTTGGTTTCTTATGTATCTACCAATTGTGGTTCCTTATTGGTGATTTATCAGTAAGTACCAAAAAAATTTGGGGCCATTTTTTCGCAAGAGGAATTATCTTGTTGGGTGTACCAATTGCCTTATATCTTGGATTTTTTGCCATTCATTTCCAATTATTAAATAAAGAAGGTGATGGAGGTGCCTTTATGAGTAGTGCCTTTAGAGCCGGATTGCAAGGTAATAAAATTCCAAGAGATATTACCGAACAAGTTGGATTAGGATCAGTTGTTACTATTCGTCACGTTGATACTCAAGGTGGATATTTGCATTCACATGAACATTTCTATCAAACAGGTTCCAAACAACAACAAATTACCTTATATCCTCATTTGGACTCTAACAACAAGTGGTTAATTGAACCTTACAACGGCACCATCCATAATGAAACTTTTGTTCCTTTAATTAACGGTATGAAGATTAGATTGAAGCATATTAATACTGGTAGAAGATTGCATTCACATGATGAAAAACCTCCAGTTAGTGAACGTGACTGGCAAAAGGAATGTTCATGTTATGGATACGATGGATTTGCTGGTGATGCAAATGATGATTGGGTTGTTGAAATTGTCAATTATAGATCACAAAAGGGTGAAGCTCAAACATTTGTTAAAGCCATCAATACTATTTTCAGATTGAGACATGCCATGACCGGTCATTATTTGTTTTCCAGTGAAGTGAAATTACCAGAATGGGGGTTTGGTCAACAAGAAGTCACTAGTGCTTCACAAGGTAAACGTGCATTAACACATTGGTATATTGAAACCAATGAAAATAGTATATTGCCTCCTTCAGAAGCCAAAATTATCAATTATCCTAAATTATCCCTTTGGCAAAAAGTTGTTGAATCACACAAGAGAATGTGGAAGATTAATCAAGGATTAACTTCACATCATCATTGGCAATCTAGTCCATCTGAATGGCCATTATTGTTGAGGGGTATCAATTACTGGAACAAAGAACATAAGCAAGTATATTTGTTGGGTAATGCTGTTACCTGGTGGGCAGCCACTTTGTCAATTATCACTTTTGGAACCTATGTATTGGTTACTGTTTTCAGATGGCATCTTGGTACACCTTTGTCAACAAATAAACATGTTTTCAATTTCAATGTGCAAACTTTTTCATATGTTTTAGGATGGGCTTTACATTATCTTCCATTTTTCATTATGGGTAGACAATTGTTTTTACATCATTATTTACCAGCATTATATTTTGGTATTTTGGCGTTGGGACATTTTTTCGAAATTTTCACTGGTTATTTGACTTCTCGTTCTAAATATTTCCAACAAGTGGCATTTGTATTAGTTGGATTATTTTCCATTTTAAGTTTGGTATTTTATGTCAATTATTCATCTTTAATCTATGGTACTCCCTGGACTAAGGCAAGTTGTGAATTGACCAAACCATTTAGTGGTTGGGATTATAATTGTGGCACATTTTTCGATACTTTAGGAGAATATGACATTCAAGAGAAATCATTAGCTTCAGAATCTGAAATACCAACAGAAACAGTAGTTGTTGAAGCTAAACAAACTCCTAAAGCTGAACCAAAATTGGCTAAACAAGATGATCACATTGAATCCCCTGCTGCTGCTGAACCTGTTGAAGAGAAAGAAGTCAAAGAAGAAGTTGAACAATTGGCACCACCCTTAGCTGTTGATTTTGAAGAAGAAACTCCTAAAGTGGAAGACCCACAAGTTGCTGATGTAGATGCTTCCAGTAACGATGAAAAATCTGTTGAGGAAAAGCAACAACAAGAACAACAACAAGAACAAGAACAGGTTGAAGATGAATCAGTGCATCAAGTTCAACAATAGTTGTAGATGAAAACTTAGTAGAAGGAAATTATCTTTTGCAGAAAGAGAAATATGAACATATATTACACATCACATTTTACATATTTGTATACTAATTGTTAGTAAATATACTCGTTATTCTAAATAAATACAGAAAATGTAAAAATAATTTGATTTGATCTTGTTAGTATTTGACACTTAGCTCACTTGTCTAAGATAAACCAACGGTAGAGTTTGTGGTTAAGTGTAGGCAAACGTAACGAGGAGTAACTATAACAGGAATGTAATCTATTAAACTTGTTTGCTGACATCCTAAACGAAAGTCAATATTTGGGCAATTGGCCTATTACTTATATCTTATTAATCAACACTAGTACTCTTTACTTTCACATAGTCAGGTCTATATTATTAGGAATATCGCTCAGACAAACTGAACTTGGGGATATACTAGGCATGAAATCATCCAACCAACCCATGAAATTAATTAGTATTTAACATCATGCTACACCACATGTATTCCAGAATTTATATTTTTGCGTTAATCGGAATTGTTGTTGTTACCTCCATCCATTCCGGATTCGATTTGTTGTGACTTCATATAATACAATCAAATGCAACTGCTATGGAAATGTAGATATTGCACGGCATTTCAATAGTTAAAGCTTAACAATGGGGAGTTCATTTGTTTGTTCTGGAACTATACTCTCATACGAAATATGATTGTTCGACGGGAAAATCAAAATAATAACACAAAGTCAAATATTGGTGAACAATAGTGGCGAGATTATGCAATAACCAAAAGAAAAATTGCAAAAATATTGCACCCAAACTATTAACTGATTGAGGATAAGGTGGAAGTATCAATTTTCAAGAGCACAAAAACAATCACAGTTTGGTATCAATGTTTGAAATCTTGTTTTTTATCGTTGTCTTTGTTTACATCAACAAAGAGATAGCCCACTTTCTGGAAAAAACAATTCTGGTCGTCGTACACTAGATACTCAATTGTTTGTGTGACGATGAGATGATCCAATTACAAGATAATCAAGCTTATTGTTGATGAAATCAATTCAAAAAATAAAACAAAAACACATAGAATGCCTTATCATTTATCTGACTTGGAAGAGTATAAATCTAGCGCAAATGACCTCCTTTTTCTTTGATAGTTCTTATTTTTAGATGTTTACTTATCCAATCAAGAAAATGTTATATTTAATACTTTTCCTTATCGCTCCCATCTATGCTGGGGTTTTACTTCCAACAAAACCTTCAATTGATCCTTTCTACAATGCTCCTGAAGGTTTCAAAAATGCTACTGTTGGAGATATCTTACAATTTAGAAAAACTCCAAAATCAATCACTGGTGGGTTTGTTCCGCTCAATGTCCAAAATTCATGGCAATTTTTAGTTAGATCCGAGGATTCATTTGGTAATCCAAATGTCATTGTCACTACTGTTATTGAACCAGTCAACGCTGATCCATCCAAGATTGCTTCCTACCAGGTTTCTGAAAACGCTGCTAGAGCTGATTGTGCCCCATCGTATGCCCTTCAATTTGGCTCTGATGTAAGTACTTTAGCCACCCAGGCTGAAACGTATTTATTGGCACCATTGTTGGACAAAGGATATTATGTTGTGTCTCCTGATTATGAAGGACCTAAACTGACATTCACTGTCGGTAAACAATCTGGCCAAGCTGTGTTGAACTCCATTCGCGCAAGTTTGAAGTCAGGAAAAATCACTAATATTGCTGAAGATGCCAAAGTTTTAATGTGGGGGTATTCTGGTGGATCATTAGCTTCGGGATGGGCAGCTGCTTTACAACCAGACTATGCACCTGAATTGAGTAGAAATTTGTTGGGTGTTGCTTTAGGTGGATTTATTACTAACGTCACCGCTACAGTAGAAGCTACTGATGATACTATCTTTGCTGGAATTGCAGCTAATGTTTTGGGTGGTATCGCAAACGAATATCCAGAGTTCAAATCAATCTTGCAAAATGATACCAATAAACTGTCGATATTCAATAAAATCAACAATCACTGCTTGACAGATAGCTTTATAAAGTATGTGGGAGCTAGATTTTTAACTGGTGACAACAAGGTTTTCAAATCTGGTTGGAACATCTTCAAAAACTTGGTAGTGTCTAAGATCGTTAAAGATAACGGATTGGTGTATCAAAAACAATTAATTCCTACAATACCTGTGTTCATCTACCACGGTTCAATGGATCAAATTTCTCCAATTTTGAATCCAAAGAAAACCTATCAAAATTGGTGTGATGCTGGTATTTCCTCTATAGAATTTGCTGAAGATTTGACAAATGGACACTTTACTGAATCCATTGTTGGTGCTCCTGCTGCTTTGACTTGGATTATCGACAGATTTTCTAACAAACCACCTGTAGATGGCTGTCAACATGTTGTGAGAACTACCAACTATGAATACCCAAACGTTTCCTCTTCAATACTTGACTATTTTAAGGCAGCAATGGATGTCGTTGCACAACAAGGGCTTGGTCCTAATATTCAAAAGGATCAACTTGAAATTAAAAGTAATTTATAAATTGCTGGTCAAGCTCTTCCTCTTTTTTTTGTATACTAAGTAAACTTTTTTATAGCTCAAATTTGTTCGAAATATATGTTTTAGGAATAAATATATCTTCTTTCCCATTATAATCTTAGTATATAGCCTTTAATGAGACATCTCAATTTGGAAAAAATTGGTTTCATTGTGGTTGCGAGATAAACATTTCTCTCCAGAAAAAAAACCAAACAAAAAAAAATAAACATCCACACAAATTCTGGCAACACCAACTTATAATAACAAATAATCGTACTAGTACACCTATATTTACCGCATGACATGTCTTCTACCAAACATCCACCATTACCCTCAGTCACCAATCAGAAAAGAAAGAGAAAGCGTCAAAGGTTATTTGCGAAGGATATAGAAAATTTGTTATATGCGATGGGTGATCGACCTGTGAGTACAGAGGCCACTGTCAATGCGTTGGAGGATGTATTGGTCGAATACATTTCACAAATATCATACTCGATGGTAAATTTTGCAAAGAGTCAAAATCGAACACGAGTCAAGTTGAATGATTTGGCATTTACATTAAGAAATGATCCGATGAAATTAGCTCGTTTCCGATACATTCTAGAGCAGAGTTATAAAATAGAAAAGGCGAAAAAAATGTTTGATGACGATAAATATGATAACAAGAACCATGAAGATGACGACGACGACGATGAAGAAGACGAAGATGATCATGAAAATGAACGAAACATGAAGGATAAATCAACTACTAAAAATGATTCAAAACAACTGAAAAAGAAAAAGAAGAAAAACCATACTTGAAACCCAGGATATTTTACTATGATTATGTAACACTCGTTTAATATATAATTCGTTGAGTTTTCCGATCTCTTAATCACACAATTGCTCAGTTTCTCTTCTTTATTTGTCTCTCTTTCAATAAGATTACGTAATCACACGTTCAACTATAACGATATCTTTAACACGCTACAATTCAAACTCTCTCCCCAAAAAAAAAATTTTTTTTTTTGCCATTCAACAACTTCAATTTGACTAACTTGTTCCTTTTTTTTTGATTTTTTTTTTGGTTAGGTTTCTTCATGTCATCAACAGATCACACATGTCGTATTTGTCGTGGTGAGGCTACTTCATCACAACCTCTATATCATCCGTGCAAATGTCGAGGATCAATAAAATATATTCATCAAGATTGTTTGATGGAATGGTTGAAACATTCAAACAAATCCACTGAAAAATGTGACATTTGTAACTCCCCTTATAAGTTTAAAATTATTTATGACCCGGCAATGCCACAGTATATTCCACTTGATTTAATTTGGAAAAAATTTCTACAAATCACATCTTCAACAGTATTCAAATCGATTTCAATATCACTATATATACTATGCATTGTTATTCAAGTGCCATTATTTTGGAAGTTCTCCGGAAGAGTGTATACATGGGCAATAGATGGGACATTACCGTTAGTGAACCAGAAGTTTGTGGATGCCTTGTTGTTTGGTGAATTTGATATTAATACTTATCTAGCCGACAAACTGCAAACACCATTGCAGCTTTCCCTAATGAAGTTGAAAAAGTTTTTTGGTTGCACTTATTTCAGTGGAGTCAGATATTTATTTGTTGCAATTGTGGCTAATATAGCTTTATTTATTGAACGTGAATGGGTGGTTAGGGACGAAGGATACTTGAAGATGTTGCATAAAAAAATCGGTAAGGAACATAGAGCAAAACTTGTGGATATGTTGCAAAATGCATTACAAGGTTTAAGAACAGATGGAAACAATGGCGATGAAGCAGCAGCAGCAAATTTACAGCGGTTGGAAACATTGGCGACAGCTATAAATGATTTGCAGAATGAAGATAGAGATATGAATGTTGCTGCCCGTGGAGAAGCAGCTTTACGAAGAGCCATCGATCAAAATCAACTTTTTGGAAATGAGCAACAACCGATTTTGAACCAATTTGAAAACGGGATTGGCCAACATGATGCTCTTCCAACTCATAATTTCGATGCGCCAGAAAATCTAATGAATGGCGTTTTTAATGGAAGAAATGACATTGGAAGTGACGACGAAGAGGATGAAGAACAACAAGAAGAAGAAGATGATGATGAAGAAGCTGCAGTAGAAGAAGATGTCGACGTGGCAGCGGCAGCAGCAGCAGGTGCAGATGGTGGTGTCGTGGGCGAATTCTTGGAAGCCTTTGGGGTTACTCTAACCTTAAGCACACCCATTTATCTCATGTTTCTTTGTAATTGCATTGTTGCTGTTTACTTGTTTCTCATTTACTTGATCCCTCACATGTTGGGGAACACTATTGTTTCGATAACTACCTTTTTGTTCAAACTCATCAATGTAACCTTAATATCATATATTTCGAAACACATTCCATTCCCCACTTACATTTATGAATTTGCCTCACTGTATATTACCTCATTGGGTACATTTAACCCAAATAAAGGTGTTACTTTGATTGAAAGAATCTTTATATTAGGTCTCGGGTATGGTTTAATCTGTACAACTATTTACAGGTTGATGAAATTTTTAGTATCAGGGCCAAAACCAATTTCGGGCACTCCAAGGAAGGCATTTAAAGTATTGTTCGAAATCAGTTCAACTGCCAAAGTGTTTTTAATATTTGCCATTGAAATATTCTTTTTCCCAGTATATTGTGGCTGGTTATTAGACTTTTGTGCTGCCCCCTTGTTTGTTCCTCAGTTTATTCAAACCGCAGAAAACGGAGGCAAAGTTGTGACATTTTTAGTCAGTTCATACTTTGAAATGATGCAGTTACCCTATTTGAGAGTTTTGTTATATTGGGCAAGTGGGACACTTTACATGTTGTTTTTTGCATTGTATATTGGTATGGTTAGAAGCACAATATTGCGTCCAGGTGTTTTGTTTTTCATAAGATGTCCAGACGATCCAAATACTAGATTAATCCACGATGCCTTAGTGAAGCCGTTGTCATTGCAACTCTCACGCATTTATTTAACAGCCAAGGTCTATAGTGCATTTATAATTTTTGGAATTGGTGGAGTAACATGGGGATTACGATATCTTGTAACTCCAAAAGACAAGGATTACAATGTGTTTTTACCAATCCAAACTCCGTCATATTTTACATATCTATTATTGGCAATAATTGTTCCAACGTTGGTTGACTCGCAAGCAACAGTCACTAAATATGTTCGACAATATTGGGAACGAGCATTTGAGATTTCTTCACATAAATTAAGATTGTCTCATTTTATCGTGGGGAAACCCATTTCAAGTGAAAGAGGATATGTTATTTATAGGAATATTTGGTTACAGTTGTTTGGTCTGAATGTGCAACCAGATTATACTCAACCAGTAACACGCAAAGAAGCTTTGGCAAAATTTAAACAGGATCCTAATGCTGTTGCATTTTTTGTCCCTGATGGGAACTATGTTAGAGCTCCCGCCAACGATACGATTTCCAGAAAGTTTGTGAAAAAATTGTTTGTTGCTGTATCCAAAGATGACAGATTATTGCAAGAAGTCAAAGAAGCACCTAAACGCAGTGGTTATGAAACACCTACTTCAGATGAAGATGAAGATACCACAACAACAACGACAGATGATGCTTACACGATAGTTTATAGACCACCAAATTTCAAATTGAGATGTTTTGCGTTAATTCTTATGCTTTGGATATTTGCTATAATCATAATATTACCCGTGCTTCTATTTGCGGTTGTTCTAGGACGACCAATATTAAGGGCTAATCTGATTATTATTGATCAATTGCCACACATCAATATTGATGAATTGACTAACATGGATTGGAGATTAACAGATTTGGCTTCAATTGCAATAGGATTGGCCGTTGAATTACAAGCTTTGATTTATTATGACAAGAATTTTGCAGCCGATGCACCAAACAATGCAGGCGGAAATGAAATCCAACAAGCAGATCCAGTACGAGGCATGTTATTGCAAGGTAACTTGTTGAATCAAGCATTCAATAGATTACCTGCTCCTGTGCTATATACTTTGCCTAGTCTGATGTTGTGGATTATGTGGATACTTACTGTTCATAAATTATGTGTCGATCAACCAATACGGTATATGACGGGGAATTTGCACGTTGAATTTCTATTGAATTTCAAAACTTTATTGATTCATTTTTTGGTTTCCTTCTGGACTATTTTACCAGCATTAGTTTACGTAACTCGCAGAATCCCCGTGGAAGGTCAGACTGCTTGGCAAACTTTAAAAAGATGTGGGATAATTCCGTGTTTACTTAATTTCAGTATGGTTCACATTCCAGCATTCATTGTTCTTTATAGTCTTAAAGTATTGGATAAGGCAAATATTTCTGTTAGTTTCTACATTTGGCCTGTTTTATTCATTTGTTTTGCTTTGGTTAAATTAATTACTGAAGGTGCAAAATTATATACCAATATCAATAATCAAGTAAAGCAAGAAAAATATGTTAAGGGTAGAGCAATTGAAAATGTTGAAGATGATGATTGATTAAACTTATATATATATATAGAAAGTCTATAGTTTTTAAATGTTTTTTTTTTTACATTTTATTATTGTTACTGTTGTTCATAGAATCTGTTGAGCTATGGTAATTTCAAGTTCATGAAAATTAGGCCTAAGTGAACAACCAATCAATAAGGGTAAACAAAATAACGTCTGCTCAACTACTTTTCCCTAGCTCATTTTATTAAATCTCGTTATGTTAACTCTACTTCTATTTATTATGGAAAGTGATTTTCTCCTGCCAGCTATTTGTATGGTAAATTTTTAAGGGAATGGGGGAATAGATCAGATGTATAAATATTGTTGCCAATTTTCTTTTCACCTATTTGTGTGTTCAACCCAATAAGATCTCAGTAATATGAGTTTAAGTCCAAGTGTATATACTGTTGAGCTATCACATTCAGTCCGTCTGGGTGACATTCCTTGTATGTTGTTTTGACTGTGTGACATCTAGATAATTACACAACATCTTTCATAATGGCTGAGAGTAATTATCTATGACATTTTACTAATTCTCTAGCAATCAGCACTACCTTAACATTTAAGAATAATGTACTGAATTACTGTTATACAAAAAGTTTGATAATATCTACTTCTACTTATAAATTATCTCAAACTGTAGCGCAGAATGTATTATTCCAACAATTCTGTTTTTGACTAATCACAACAGTATAAATACATTGAATAGTAGATGTTATGGTCGTTGTTGGCTAAAATGGATATGCAACATCACTGTCATCACTACTTACATTTCTCTCCTTCTTTTAGCATTACCACCCACATCTTCTTCATCCAGACTAGATTCGCTTCCATCATAAAGATCATCCGTTTCAGTTTTTTTAAAACGAGGATCAAAGAACCCACCTTTACAGACCAAACGCGAAGAACGTTTAGATATTTCCGTCAATGTTTTATCAAAATCGTTAAGATCTAAGAAAAGTCCCTTAATCGATTTCAATGCTGTTCTTATATCAGTGACACTAACATTCGTATTCCTCCAAGCTATTATTTTTAACTTGGGATTTCTATTCTTTTGTTCTAGCATTGATACTAAAAATGGAGATATCAAACGAAGGTTACATTCATTTAGATTTAACATCTGCAATGATGACACCGGCAATTTTACTGGGTCTACTTTTCTCAATTGATTTCCCTCTAAAGACAACCTGCGTAAATTTTCCAAATTTTCAAATGAGTCTGACAATTTCTGGATTCCCATTTTCCTCAAGGATAGATCTTTAACGCTAACAGGAAATAAGTCAGCATTTAACTTCTTGACATCGCCTCCACAAATATTTATTATCTCAAGGTTGGATTCTTTCAAGTTCAATAGCTCCAAGGTGGAGTGATCAATATTAAAGTTCTCGAAGGCAATATCACATAGGATCCGTGGCCATTTAACCATTTTGGTGAGAGGGCTCATCTTTCCCTGCTCATAGGGAATCAAGTGCAACTGTATGAGGTTATTTGGTAAATGATACATAAAATCCAGACTTTCAAAAGTTAGATACTCAGGCTGCATTATGAATTTTTCGACCCTAGGAAAGATTCTGAATCTATTGGCAAATGTAAGTGTTGGAGCACGAACAAAGACATGCTTTAGATTCTCACCTAAATAACCATTTTTAAAGGGCAGATCATAAACACGTAAAGCCTCCAATTTATTAGGAAGTACCCAATTGCTAAATTCGGTATTCTCAAAACTGCAAATTTCTAGCTGCAATACCATCAAATTTGGAGGGAAAATTGATAATGAGTTGTTGACGTCTCCTGTATTGTAAATAGAGCATCCCCAGCATGCAAAGCTTTCTAGCTCAGGTAAGGAACCATCATCAAATAAAGTAATGGGGAATCTAAGGTGTCTAAATTCTAAATCCTTTAAATGTTGGAACTGTTTTAAACCATCAAAATTAGACAAATTGCCACACTCTAAAATTAGCTTTTTTAAATTTGGAGCATTTATTCCAGTTTCGCTAAATGATTGAATATTCGGCAACATAAGCAGTAAATACTCTAAATTAACCAATTCTTCAGATACAAGATCTACTGGGCCCCGGGTTTTATATAACCGTAGTTTCCGCAAATTTGGAGGTAAAGTCACTTCAATCGAGTTATCAGTAGTAACATATAATTCCTCTAAATCTGAGGAAAAAGTATACGTTTGATTTCTGTCATCATCAGATTCAACGTCGAAGATCAACTTCTTGACACCTGGAATTGCATAATTATTCAACTCAGTATTATATAGCGTGATACTTGCGGCGATATGTGGTAATGTAACTGGATTGGGGAAATCAAACAATTCTAAATGATCAAACTTGACATTAGAATTGACAAACAAATCTAACAGGATTTCTGGATCCAGACCCCAAGTTTGAGAAAACTTACCTTCAATACACAGAGCGTTCTTTAAAAGTTCAAGGAAAGTATCTGATTCGTTTTGAAATCCACCTATTTGGTGTATATGAATGGATCTTGGGTAAATGTTACATTTATTAACACCCTTTATCAAATTATCAAGTCTAATATCAAACCTGTCGCAATGACATTCTGAGTAGCCAGCTTCTGGCCCATCACTGCCTTTATGTCTTTTGGTTTCCTCAATAATATTTACATCTGTAAAAATTGTTGATACAACGATCTCTTTAATTGGTGGGAAATACAATAATTTTGGTAACATGCATTTTGGTAGAAACCCAAAAATTAAAGCAATAACTTCAGAGGGAAGCTTTGCAATCTCATAAAAAAAGTCTGGATCAATGTTTATTATTGTCATAGAAGTGACCCAAAATATGTAAATGGAAAGTTTATGAAAGGGTTACCAGATCCTGCTTATGAAGTGGTTTTTTTCGCGGTATGTCATCAACAAGGGGGGTGAAATGGACCGGTGTTGTATATTACACGACCGTGTAATTTATTTATAAAACCAAAAGTGGAATGCCACGAGCGAATAAGACTTTCTATATCTCATCCCAAATTTGCAAATCTCATATCTATCTGGCCTAATTGTTTTGTTTTTCTATCGTGGAATAGTATTTGATAAATAGATTTTAAACGATAAGTGTCACGACTGGGATATTCGGAGCTACATAAAAGAACATCTTTATATTGCCCATAAATATTTGGTAATCGAAATCTATTCACTACACGAAAACTCTTGATAATGGAGTTTATGCCCCTTGAAAAACTAAGCCGCTTGTCTGATCTTCCATGCGAAAAATACTACCACAGGGATGCACCGTTATCAATAAAAACAGAAACCTATCCCAAATCACTCCTCATGACAATCACAAAATTCTACGGTAATAAAGATTGTCTCGGTAACAATTATACGACCAGCATCCGCCTGGTTCCGGTTGGATCGAATTAAACGGGACTAAGACAATACATAAAATCTACACAACAGTGAATGAAATGTAAACTTCTGTCGTCCAAGTGGGGCAACGCGTAACAACACACTATTTATTATTGAAATACCTTTTTTGCCGTCTTCACAGCAAGTCTCAGTTTTTCCGTGGTTTTAATATTAGCAAGTTCACGTGATATACATAGTAAGATGCCTGGTCAATCACGTGACCCGGTTTTATTAAAACCTTTTTTTCTTTCTTTTTTTCCTGTGTAAAAGTTTTTTCCGGTCGTTCCCATCGTGATTCTCGCCAATAAACGATCGTACAAATCCAACTAAGAAGAGGAAGAAGAACGACTCAATACATCGACTGATAAAAAAAAAAAGAATTAATGCTTGCGCAGAACCAAAAAAAAAAAAAACAATAACATTTGCACTTTATATATATTGATTAATAGAAATTTTTTTTTTTTTTTCTATTTTTCCTTTTTTCCTTTTTGTTGACTTTCTTCTTCTTCTTTTATTTTTTTTTTACAAAAACCACAAAACATTCACTTTAATGAATTCAACAGAGGCCGATAACTTACCTTTTCAACAACAACTCACTTCGTTTGTTGAATTGGCCGTAGCCAAAGCAACTGGCTCACCAATCACCACTTTATTTACAATCATCTTTCTTATTCTTCTGTACGATCAACTTTCCTATCAAATCAATAAAGGTTCAATTGCTGGTCCCCGTTTCAAATTTTACCCTATTATTGGTCCATTCTTAGAATCTTTGGATCCTAAATTCGAGGAATATAAGGCAAAATGGGATTCTGGTGAATTAAGTTGTGTATCTATTTTCCACAAATTTGTTGTTATTGCTTCATCTCGTGATTTGGCTAGAAAGATATTATCATCTCCCAAATACGTGAAACCATGTGTTGTTGATGTTGCTATTAAAATCCTTAGACCAACCAACTGGGTTTTTCTCGATGGTAAACAACACACCGATTACCGCCGTTCTTTAAACGGGTTATTCTCTTCAAAAGCTTTGGAAATTTACATTCCAGTACAAGAAAAATACATGGACATTTATTTAGAAAGATTTTGCAAATATGATGGTCCTCGTGAATTTTTCCCGGAATTTAGAGAATTATTGTGTGCATTGTCGTTGAGAACTTTCTGTGGTGACTACATTACTGAGGACCAAATTGCTCTTGTTGCCGATAATTACTACAGAGTTACCGCTGCTTTGGAGTTGGTCAATTTCCCGATCATTATTCCATACACCAAAACTTGGTACGGTAAGAAAATTGCTGATGACACCATGAAAATTTTTGAGAATTGTGCTGCTATGGCTAAAAAACATATCAACGAAAACAATGGTACCCCTAAATGTGTTATGGATGAATGGATTCATTTGATGAAGGAAGCCAGAGAAAAACATTCTGAAGACCCAGACTCTAAATTATTGGTTAGAGAATTCTCTAATCGTGAAATTTCTGAAGCTATTTTCACATTTTTGTTTGCTTCTCAAGATGCTTCTTCGTCTTTAGCTTGTTGGTTGTTCCAAATTGTTGCTGATAGACCTGATATCGTTGCTAAAATCAGAGAAGAGCAATTGCGTGTGAGAAACAATAACCCTGATGTTAGATTATCTTTGGACTTGATTAATGAAATGACATACACGAACAATGTCGTTAAGGAATCTTTGAGATACCGTCCACCAGTCTTGATGGTTCCATACGTTGTTAAGAAATCCTTCCCAGTTACTGAATCCTACACTGCTCCTAAAGGTGCTATGATTATTCCAACATTGTATCCTGCTTTGCACGACCCTGAAGTTTATGATGAGCCAGATTCTTTTATTCCTGAAAGATGGGAAAATGCTAGTGGTGATATGTATAAACGTAACTGGTTGGTATTTGGAACTGGTCCTCATGTGTGTTTGGGTAAGAATTATGTCTTGATGTTGTTCACTGGTATGTTGGGTAAATTTGTTATGAATTCAGACATGATTCACCACAAGACAGACTTGTCAGAAGAAATTAAAGTTTTTGCTACTATTTTCCCTAAAGATGATTTGATTTTAGAATGGAAGAAAAGAGACCCATTAAAGAGTTTATAGAGAGAGGGAAATAAGTAGGTCAAAACAAGTAGTACAAACAAGTAGTACAAACAATAAACTAAAACTGTTAGGACAAACAATAAACTAAAACAAAGCATGTGTAGAGGACAGGACGAAGCATATGATCATCAACAGGTATACGTGAAATTTCGACAATTAGTGTCTTTTTTTTGAAACAAGGTCCAACAATATCCTGTGATACAATGAGAAACAACATACGACATCCTTTTTGTGAGCAGGCTTTTATATGACATTAATTAATTTCGGGGCTTGTAGGGTTAATGCAGAATAGAAAAAGTGAGATGGTTCTGTACACAATGAAAGAAGTAATTTGATGTGACTTGAGAGTAACTGAAAAGAATTATAAAGGTATACTGGGGATAACAATAATTTATTCAGTTAATGTGACTTGAAAAAATTGATGGAGCAACCTCGGGTGTGTCTAAAAAAACTTGCCCCGTTTAAAATTTAAACAATGTAATAAAAAAATCACCCAACTGAGGATGAAATTACTCGACAACGTTTTCGTAAAGAATAGAATAAAACAGTTTTCTTGCGTTTAGATCCTGAACGATATGTACCGATTTTGAGTTTGTGTATCAAAATGTAGTAATCGGAAGATTAGCTTAGTTTAGTTTGACTTTTTTTATTCAATTTTGCACACCATTTACGATGTACTTTTAAAATAGAAATAGTTAGAAATTTGGTCCCTTAATTAAGGGGAAAATCAAGGGGACACAAGACAAAAAAAAAATATGTCAAAATCCAGATTCAATGTGACACGAAAAAAATATCAACAAGGGGTATAGGGGAACTTCCCTTGACATAGTTGAATTTCCCTGGATATAATCTACATCGTTTCATCTCTTGAAAGAAATCACTCAAATTGGGTCAGGTCATCAAAAAAAAATTTTTCACCATTATAAACACAATGATTTCAATTAGACTGGTCTAAACTAATTCAATACGCAAACAATACAATGAAATTTTACTGTTGAAATAGTTTCGTGTAATCTGGTTGTAGTTTGATTTGACTAACATTTTTGAAAACTAAATTTTTTATTTACAATATAACTCATCCTCCCATTGTTCTGCATAGCTATTGTTTTCACTTTATCAAATGGTTTAACCAAATGATAAGTATTGTGAACCTGAAATAATGAAGAGTGTCACAAGCAGTTAGACTAAAATGCCTGAAATGTAATTCTTGAACGTCAATGGGGATTTGGGGAATTGAGTGATTTTGTTTTTGCACCAAGTAAATACCATGATTGTACAACTTTCATGAAAAATTATAAATAGATGTCAGGTTTCCTCAATAAGTTCCAATATGTTTACTTATCCAATCAAGAAAAATGTTGTATTTAATACTTTTCCTCATTGCCCCCATATATGCTGGCCTTATTTTCCCTACCAAACCATCAAGCGATCCCTTCTATAACCCCCCGAAAGGTTTTGAAAATGCTGCCGTTGGTGATATTTTGCAATCCAGGGCAACACCCAAATCTATCACTGGTGGGTTCACCCCTCTCAAGATCCAGAACTCATGGCAACTTTTAGTTAGATCTGAGGATTCATTTGGTAATCCAAATGTCATTGTCACTACTGTTATTGAACCAGTCA